>Ga0081539_10000386_pt1 | contig 95318 bp, 68 predicted proteins | sample TabmetS4T2R2_FD_71023 | JGI IMG/M metagenome (GOLD analysis project Ga0081539, IMG submission 71023) | Tabebuia heterophylla rhizosphere microbial communities from the University of Puerto Rico - S4T2R2 | ecosystem: Host-associated > Plants > Roots > Rhizosphere ... | reverse complement strand
GGCGGCAACTCTTTGCTCAAGGCCCGAAATGTACGCTTCCGCCACTTGCTCGTAATTATCGATCGCGAAGATCATGGTGATATTAATGTTGATTCCGGCGGCGATGCAGGCTTGAATCGCCGGAATCCCCTCGGGCGTGGCCGGAATCTTGATCATGACGTTCGGACGATCGAGGGCGGCCCACAGACGTTTGGCTTCGGCGATCGTGCCTTCGGTGTCATGGGCGAGCAATGGCGAGACTTCGAGACTGACATAGCCGTCTACTTTATGCGAGCTCTGGTAAACGGTTTTGAAGAGGTCAACCGCGTTTTGAATGTCGCTGATGGCGAGTGCCTCATAGATGTCAACAACGCTTTTGCCTTCAGCGATCAACTTCTGCATCTGGTCGTTGTAGTCGGCGCTGCCGGTGATGGCCTTTTCAAAGATCGTCGGGTTAGAGGTGACGCCTCGCAAACCATCATTGGCGATCTTGTTGGCAAGCTCGCCGCTCGTCAGCAATGCGCGTTGAATATTGTCGAACCATACACTTTGTCCCAGCTTATGTAATTCGAGTAGTGGATTCATAATTCTCCTCCATTTAATTTGGTTACAGGGCGGATAGCAGATAGATCATCGCTTATTTGATTAAAATTTCGGCCGAATGCCAGCAGTATTGGCAGTATCGGCAGCGGGGTAAAAAGAAGGGCAAAAAGAAGTATCACCATCGCTTCTGCTTCCTCCTGCGTTTATTCGCACTACTAGGCTAAATCACATTGGCACCATCTGCAATCAGCAGATCATAAAATCTTTCTTGTCGTGCGCGGCCTCGCCGATAGGCCTCATGCTTAATTTGATCGGGACCGAAGATTTCACTCCGCGGAGTTTCGACGGAACCGAGGCCGTTGATCACTCCAAAAGCTTCGAGAGCCAGCATTGCCGCGCCCCGGCTGGATGCCTCCTGAACGGCCGAGGCAATGACCGGCACCCCGATCACATCGGCCATCATTTGGGTCCAGACTCTGGAATGTAAAATGCCGCCGCCCGATGCGATGATCCGGGCATCGTTGGAAAGCTCTGTTTGCAATCGTTCGTAGATCGCGGCGAAGCGATAGCAGACCGCTTCGAGCGAGGCCTGCAGGATCTCGATCGGTCCGGTGCTCAGGTTGATTCCGAGGATCGCGGCCCGCGCGGAATCGTTCCATCCGGTGCTGCGCTCGCCCGAGAAGAAGGGCAGGACGGTCAGTCCGTGTCCGTCGGCCTTCATCTTTTCAAGCTCGGATTCAATCGCCTGGTCATTAGTCTCTTCTCCCTGACGTGCGTGGTACTGATTCAACTGCAGCGTCTTTTTGCACCAGGCGTAAACGTCCCCGCCGTTTGAGAGCGCGCCGCCGATCAGGGCATAACGGCGATTGGCGCGATAGCACCACAAGCCCTTTGGAATTTGCACGTGATCGGCCGGCCAGCAGACGCGCATCGCGCCGGAGGTCCCGACATTGATGGCAATCAAATCCCTGGTGAAACATCCTGAGCCGATGTTGCTACATGCGCCGTCACCGACGGCGGGCAGCCACGGGACCTTGCTGAGCGCAGGCCAGCGTCTGGCGAACTCCGGCTTCATCCCGCTCATGCCCTCACCCTCCGCGGCAAGGGCCGAAAGTTGAGACGGGGCAACCTTGATTGCCGCGAGCATCTCTTCGTCCCAGGAGTTCAGGTTAGGGTTGAAGAGGCCGGTGCCGGATGCCACCGAGACACTGCACGCCATGCGTCCGAAGATTTTGTCATAGAGATACTCACCGATCGAAGCCCAGCGCGCGACCTGGGCCGACAATTGAGGATCGGTGCGCCGCAACCAGAGGATCTTCGCCGGATAGTAACTGGCATGTGGCACCACGCCCGTCCGCTGATGAATCCATTCATCACCCAGTTCCTCGGACAAGGCCTTGGCATCGGCGGCGCTTCGCGTATCGCTCCAATTGTAGAGTGGAGTGATCGCATTTCCGGCGCGATCCACGCCCATCATGGCATGCCAGAAATTACTGTAGCCGACGCCACAGATCGATCGATCGAGGTCGGGCAAGAGCGCCTGGGCCTGAGCGAGACATTCGTCGATTGTCTCCGCGATGACCTCGACCAATTGGTCGGCGTTAATCTCTACTCCGCCGTCCGGAGTCGCCTTCATCTGGTACTGTGTGCGGCCTTCAATCCCTTCAAGGGCCTGGCCGAGCGAATCATAGAGTACCGCCCGCGCCGACGATGTTCCGACATCGAGCGCGAGGATCAGTGGACGTTGAGCTTGCGCCGGTTTGATGGTGGACATGGTTGATTTAATTAATCGGGTTGCGATCCATCCTGCGAAATTTGTGAAATTTGGCCTACTACTATGCATCATCGCCCGACAAATGACGAGATCAATTTGTGATTCGGCGGATGAAGCATTAGCATGCATCAATTAGGAGCTAGAAGCCCCAACCATCTCTTGAGGAGGTCGAGCAATGCGTCGCGAGCTGAAATTAATCTTGATTGGCTCTCTCTGTCTGTTGATTTTGAGCGCGATCGCCGCGGGGCAATCCGGGCGAAAACAGAAGAAGACTGAGTCACAACCGCCGGTTCAGGGCGTCAATCAGCCTGAGGCACGTATTCAATCGGAACCGGAAGTGGCTCCGGAGAAGCCCAAGGAGAAGGAACCGCAACGAACGATCATGATTGCGACGAGCATGCCCGATGTCGCGATTCCTCTCTATTATGCGGATACTGCCCGGCAAGGATGTCTGAGCGAATTTCGCGAGGCTCTGAAATCGATCGATCTGCGCGAAGAGCGCAATCAAAATCGCTCGGATGCGATCAAGATCGCAAAACAGAACGAGCGGACCCATGTCATTTTGATGGAATTGGAATATGACCGGCTGGGGTCTTCGGCCAACGGCATCGATCTGCGCTATACCGTCTTCGAGCCGAAGACCGGGAAAGTTGTTGGGAGCGGGTCCGGATATCCGGTGCGTCCCAACAGCCGCGTGGGGTTACCCCCGATCGGGGCGACTCGCGATCAGGTCTATCTTGATTGGATGGGGCGTGATGTTGCGCGTCAGGTCATGAAACGTCTGGGACTTACGCCGTAACTTCTCTTAACTGGCGCAGTAGCTGCTGGAAGTCATCCGGCGGCGCGGATTCGAACTCCATGTGACGTCCATCGATTGGGTGATGAAAACCCAGGCGATAGGCATGCAGGGCCTGCCGGTTGAATCGAATCAGTTTTGGTGGTGGAGCTTCATAGACATAGATCTTTTCGCCGACGAGCGGATGACCCCGCAATCCGGCTTGAACGCGAATTTGGTTGCGCTTGCCGGTGACCAATGTCACCTCGATCAAGGCCGAATCTTTAAATCTCTCTACTAACCGGTAACGACAGACCGCTTCTTTGGCGCGTTCGGGCCGCTTCTTGGCGCGTTGTTGTTTGAGCTCTTTCCGATCCCAGGTCAGCAGGTCTCTCCAGGTGCCCGCTGCGGGATTGGGATGTCCATAGACGACGGCGAGGTAGACCCGGGTAGCTTCATGGCTCTCAAACTGAGATTTGAGTTGTTGCTGCGCAGCATGGGTCTTGGCAAAGAGTACGATTCCGGTCGTGTCGCGATCAATGCGATGAACGACCAACGGTTCTCGTTTGCCTTGCGGGCGTAAATAGCGCCTCAGTTGATCGAGGAGAGACGGTTCATCGGGTTGTGCGGGTAAAGGCACTGTCAGCAGACCGGCGGGTTTATTGATGACGAGCAGAGACTGATCTTCATAGAGCAGATGCAGCCCGGCATCTTGACGTTCATAGTATCGTTTTTGCGCGGTTCCGGGGCGGTCCATCCACAACCTGACGGTTTCGCCAGGTTGCAATTTTCTGGCAGCGTCGGATGAACCTTGCTCGAGATCGTCGATAAAAATTCTGCCGCGTTCGATAGCCGTCAGCGCGCGGGAGCGCGAACCCAGTCGCTCGGCTGCGGCGAGCCATTTGTCGAGCCTTGTTCCGGCTTCGGCCTCACTTACTTCCCATTGACATTTGTTGGATGAATTCATGATAAAAAAGTATCAGGGGTCAGAGATCAGGGATCAGTATCTCATCTTGACAATTTAACAGGTTTCGCGTTCTCTCTCTCCATCATAATATTGTGAGATGCGGGAAGAGGAAACAAATAATGAAGCAAGAAAAGGAACTGAAGGAAAAGTTCCGTCAGCTTTACGGTGCCGATGCGCGTCTCTATCGCGCTCCGGGCCGCGTCAATTTGATTGGGGAGCATACCGATTACAACGATGGTTATGTCATGCCCGCCGCGATTGGCTTTTCGACGTGGGTTGCCCTGTCACCGCGTGATGATCGTCAGCTCTCGATCTATTCAGAAAATTTTTCGGAAAGCATCATCATCGATCTCTCCCAGCTCAGCATTGAGGCCAGGCGCGCTCGCGCCGGCACGCAATGGAGCGATTATGTCGGTGGGGTTGCCTTGATCTTGGAACAAGCGGGGTACCGGTTGCGCGGAGCCAACATGCTGATTAGCGGAGAGGTGCCGATCGGATCGGGGCTGAGCTCTTCGGCCGCGATTGAAGTCTCGACGGGCTATGCATTATTGGAAACTGCGGGCTACACCGTCGATCGTGTGCAGCTGGCAACGCTCTGCCAGCGCGCCGAAAATGAATACGTCGGCATCCGCTGCGGGATCATGGATCAATTCATCTCGTGCAATGGAAAGGAGGGGCATGCGTTGTTGCTCGATTGCCGCTCGCTCGATTACAGGTTGCTCCCGCTCGCTCAATCGGGGATGGGGGAGGACAGTCAACCCGGAGACGTGCGGCTGGTAGTCTGTAATACGATGGTCAAACACCAGCTGGCGAGCAGTGAATACAACCGGCGTCGCGCCGAATGCGAAGCCGGCGTCGAGCATTTTGCTCGATTTATTCCAGGTGTGCGCGCTCTGCGCGATGTCGCACCGGACGACCTGGAACGATTTGGCACGGGCTTGCCAGATGTGATCTATCGTCGCTGCCGTCACGTGATCACCGAAAATGCGCGCGCGATCAAAGCTGCGGCGGCGCTTGAACGCGGGGACCTGAACGAGTTCGGCAAGTTGATGGGCGAATCGCATCGCAGTCTCCGCGATGATTACGAGGTCAGTTGTGATGAGTTGGACCTCATGGTCGATCTGGCGAGCCAGATCGAGGGCGTTTACGGATCGCGCATGATGGGCGGCGGTTTTGGCGGCTGCACCATCAATCTGGTCGAGCCGGAGAGCGTCGAATATTTCGAACGTACGGTCGCCGCAGGCTATCAGCAAGCGACCGGTCACATTCCTGAGATCTATATCTGCACTGCCGCCGCAGGCGCGGGACGCGTATCAGACTGAAGAAAAAAAGAATTTACAGCATTTTTAGTTGAGTGATTAAGGAACGGGCAATTTTCTGACCCCTGATCCCTGACCTCTGATCCCTGATGCTAATAAAAATAGTTTCAGGGGCCAGGGCCAGGGATCAGGGATCAGTTTTCGGCTCGATCCTCAACATCAAATGGACGCATTTGCCATTCCTGGCTTTTCAAGGAGACATTCATGAACTATGTTCACAGGTCGATCACGATTTTAATGCTAGGTGTTGCTTTTGGAATGCTGTCTGGTTGTAATCATGAAACATCAGTTAAGCAGAGCGCGGAGACCATGCCGAAACCAACTCTCGCCAAACAGCTTTTTGGGAAGACTGCTGATGGAACTGCCGTTGACCTCTATACTTTGAGCAATGAGAAGGGAATGGAGGCGAAGATCACAAACTATGGCGGAATCGTCGTCTCGCTCAAGACGCCGGACCGGAATGGGAAAGCGGGGGATGTGGTCCTCGGTTATGATTCGTTGGACGGATATCTCAAGAGCAGTCCTTATTTCGGCGCCATCGTCGGCCGTTACGGCAATCGCATTGCAAAGGGCCAATTCACGTTGGACGGGACCACGTACAAACTGGCGAAGAACAACGGCGAGAATCACCTGCACGGCGGGATCAAGGGATTCGATAAAGTGGTCTGGGAAGCAAAAGAAGTTCCGAACGGCAACAGCGCGGGCCTGCAGCTCACATATCTGAGCAAGGATGGTGAAGAAGGTTATCCGGGTAATTTATCGGTCACGGTTCTTTATACGCTGACCAACGATAATGGGCTCAAAATTGAGTATACCGCGACCACGGATAAGAAGACCGTCGTCAACCTGACCAATCACTCTTATTTCAACTTGGCGGGATCGGGCGATATTTTGAAACATGAGTTGATGCTCAACGCGGACAAATTCACTCCGGTCGATAAAACTTTGATTCCGACCGGAGAGCTGAAGAGCGTCAAGGGGACACCGTTGGATTTCACACAACCGACCGCGATCGGCGCGCGAATCGATCAACCGGATGAACAAATGAAATTTGGCGGAGGTTACGATCACAACTTTGTGATCAATGGCGCGGGATCTCTGGCGCTGACGGCCAGTGTTTATGAGCCGACTTCGGGCCGGGTCATGGATGTTTACACAACCGAGCCGGGCGTCCAGTTCTATACGGGCAATTTTCTCGGCGGCATGGTCGGTAAGAATGGCCAGGCTTATCAAAAACGCACCGGATTCTGTCTAGAGACGCAACACTTTCCCGATTCACCCAACAAGCCGAGCTTTCCCTCCACAGTTCTCGAACCGGGGAAGAAGTACGAGACGACGACAATCTATAAGTTCTCCACGAAACCCATGACACCATAGCTTCTGATCCCTGACCCCTGATTCCTGATCCCTGATATTTTTTGATAATTATCAGGGGCAGGGATCATGAGTCAGGGATCGGTAAATTGCCCAGGTCCTTAATTACTTAACAGCTATGTTTACCAAGATCATTCCTCTCTGTCTGTTCTTGGCGACTCTCTTGCTCTTTCCACATTCCGAGCAGAAACGCCCGCGTTTGTTGGGTGTTGCGCATCTGGCGCTGCTGGTGAGCGAGATCGAGCAGTCGCGCAAGTTCTACCATGACTTTCTGGGGTTTGAAGAGCCATATCTACTCAACAATCAGGACGGGTCGCTCAGTTTGACCTTCATCAAGGTGAACGACCATCAGTACATCGAGCTTTTCCCCGGACTGAAGGCCGATCAAGACCGTCTCTATCATGCCTCGATCTATACCGATGATGCGGAACAGCTGCGGAAGTATTTGGAATCGCGCGGAGTGGCGGTTCCGGCGAAAGTCGCCAAAGGTCGGATAGGTAATACCAGTTTCAACGTTAAAGACCCGGACGGTCATACCATTGAGTTCACGCAGTATGAATCGACCGGCTGGTCGGTGCGCGAGAAGGGCAAATATCTCGGCCAGCACCGGATCTCGAACCGTATCATGCATGTGGGAATTTTAGTTGGAGATGCGATGGAGTCCATGAAGTTTTACGGCGACGTTCTGGGGCTCAAGGAGTTTTGGCGCGGCAATGCTCGGGATTCGGCGACCGTTTCGTGGATCAATATGCAGTTGCCGGAGAGCGAAGATTACCTTGAATTCATGCTCTATTCCGAGTTGCCTGCCGCTGATAAACGGGGTTCCCAGCATCATCTCTGTTTGGAAGTTCCGGACATCGAGAAAGCGCGCGAGCAACTTGAGGCGAACCCTTATCGCAAGAGCTATTCGCGACCGCTTGAGATCAGGGTCGGAGTGAATCGCAAGCGGCAGCTCAATCTCTTCGATCCCGATGGAACGCGCATCGAATTGATGGAGTCTCGAACAATCGACGGCAAGCCGACGCCTTCATCCACCGCGCCGCTGCCGCGCCGTCAATGATCGATCAAGCCTTGAGGATGCGGTTGAGCTCGGCCAGATAACCGGTGGCGGCCTTTTCATCGGGCGGATTGTTCAACGTCGCCATGACCAGGGCTGAATACAACCACTGCAGATCGTATTCGGTCTCCGATGTCGGAAACAACCGCGCATTGAGTTGAAGATCGCTCAAATCCATAGGGATCCCGAGCGCTTTTCCAACCAGGCCCGAGAGCTTAAAGTACATGACGCCGACCGATCCCTGCGGTCCGGTGGCATCGGTGAGGATTGGACGATCGTTGGGCGGCGTCGAATCCGACTTCAACGACGGTTGAAGATCGCGCGGCATCGGCGGCGCCGGGGTGATACTCCCCTGAGTGGCCAGCAGTACCGCCTCTATATTCTCCGCCGTCTGCTTCTTTCCGGTCGCGGATTTGATGGTGACGCTGCCGGTCAGAACCGGTTTCCCGTTCGCCACCTTGGCCGTTTTGGGCGCAAATACCAGTTGATAATTGACCTTGCCGGCTTGAATGACGCCGGCGAAGTCGTGCCCGGCAGGCAAGACATGAACGGAGTATAGCTTGCGTAAGCCGCCGGTTTGGCCGGATGCCTTAGTGGATGCGCTCTTTGTTTGTGTGAACATCGTCAAACCTTTCAAAGATTCCCGCGTTTCAATTCGTCGGCCAGGTATTCGCAGGCGCGGATCGTCAATGCCAGGATAGTCAATGTCGGATTTTGATTGGCGGCTCCGACAAACGCCGCGCCGTCGGTGACGAAGACGTTCTTGACGTCGTGCATCTGATTGAATTTGTTCAAGACCGATTTCTTGGGATCGTTGCCCATCCGCACTGTTCCAAGTTCGTGAATGATGCGGCCCGGCACCGTCAATTGGCGAGAGACGGTGATCTGCTCCGCTCCGGCCTCGCGTAAAATGGCTTCAGCCATTTCAGCCGCGTCTTTGCCCATCGCCCGCTCATTGTCCGAATGCTGAATATGAACCTTCAACACCGGAACTCCCCAGGCGTCAACGACTCCATCGGGATCGATCTCAACGTAGTTCTCAAATCGCGAAAGCATATTGGCGCGAGTCGTCAAACCGACCGGGGCGACATACCAGCGGCGCACCTGTTTTTTGAATTCGCTGCCGAATCCTTCGAGCCTGCGGGCGACGCCCGGATAAGCTCCGATCGCCGAGCCGCCCTCGAATCCGTAGCCGCGAATGAAATTCGCCTGTTTGGTTGCCGCATCCAGATTGCGGAATCGCGGAACGAAAATTCCCGATGACTTACCGTCCTCGTTGATCGTGTCGCGCCCGGCGAACATCGGAAAGACGCCCGCGGCTCCGGTTCCGCCGAAATGATCGACCAGGTAATGTCCGATGACCTGGGAAGAATTGCCGAGTCCATTCGGATGCTGACGCGATTTCGAATTGAGCAGCAGCCGAGTCGATTCGAGCGTCGAGGCCGCGACGATGATCACCTTTCCCGAGAACTCAAGTTCCTGATATGTCAGGCGATCGACGACGGCGACACCCGCCGCCTTGCCGCTGTCAGGATCGGTGATGATGTGGCGAACGATGGAATTGGGCCGGAGCGTCATCTTTCCCGTCGATCTGGCCGCCGGCAAGGTCGAGGAGAGCGAATTGAACATCGCGCCGACCGAACAACCGTTGCCGCAACTGCCGCAGTAATGGCATCGCGCGCGGCCATACTTGGCCTGATGCGGATTGACGGCCGTCAACATCGCCACTCGCGGTTGAATCAACTTGATCTTGAGTTTCTCCGCGCCGCTCTTCAATCTCATCTCACCGCAGGTGAAGGCCATTGGCGGCAGGAATTTTCCATTCGGCAAATACCAGAGATCGTCGTTGTTGCCGCTGACTCCAATCCACTCTTCGGCTTTATCATAGTAAGGAGCGATCTCTTTGTACTCGATCGGCCAATCGGCATCGAAGCCGTCGTGTGTCGCAGCCTTAAAATCGAGGTCGGAGAATCGCCACGAGAGACGGCCCCAATGCAGGGTCTTGCCGCCGACGATGCGTGCCCGCACCCACAGGAACGGCTTGCCCGGATCGGTCGTGTATGGATGTTCAGTATCTTTGACGTAAAAATGACGGCTGAATTCGCCTGCCGTATCCTGCATCCATTGCTCGCTCTGCTTCCACCCCGGCGGGCCGAAGCCGCGATACATCGATTCGTAAGCGAATTTATTCATCGCGAAGTCGCGCACCGGGTCAATGAGCGGACCCGCTTCCAGCACGAGGACTTCGATTCCACGCTCGGTCAGCTCTTTTGCGGCCATCCCGCCCGAAGCGCCCGAGCCGATAATAATGACATCGTAAACTTTTTTGGTCGCAGAGTTCTTCTTTTGCACGTCCCCTCCGCAGTACTAATCGCTTAATTGAGTTTGAATTGTTCCAGTCAGATTATTAATTTTTTAAACCGCACTGCGGCGAACCCTAGCATAACGGATTTGAGCGATCAAGAGATTATCTCGAATCCGGGAGATGGTTGCCTCAACGCGCAATCAGGAAAGACGCGAAAGAAAGAGCGATCTCATCTCTTTCGCGCTCTTTGGCAGTTATTTGTCGCCATAAACAACGCGATAGATGAAGCCCTTATTGTCGTCGGAGATATAGAACGCGCCGTCGGCGCCGGTGATCAATCCGGCGGGGCGGCCCAGGACCTGGCCATCCTTCAACCAGCCGGTGACGAAGTCCTCAACGCCGGTGGCGCGTCCGTCCTTGATCACGACGCGGACCACTTTGTAACCGATCTTTTCAGCGCGATTGGCCGGGGCCGATCCGTGCAGCGCGACAAAGAGCGCATTGCGGTACGCGGCCGGAAATTTGTTGCCTTTATAGAAGGCCACGCCGATGGGTGATGAGTGCGGCTGAAGTTCGAGCGCAGGCGGCACGGCCTCTTCGGCTTTGAGCGATCCTTTCGGGTCTTTCAAATCAGGGTTGGGAGTATTGTTCGCGATATAGTACGGGAAGCCGTAATGTTTGCCCGCCTCGATCCGATTGATCTCATCAGGCGGTTTTTCTTCACCGAGCCGATCCTGACCCATGTCATCAGCCCACATGGCGCCGGTCTGCGGATCCCAATCGAAACCAATCGCGTTCCGCAGCCCTTTGGCGTAAGGTTGTCCACCGCTGCCATCGGCGTTGTATCGCATTATGGTCGTGCGCCGTGCATCCTCCTCCTCACAAGAGTTGCAGGATGAGCCGATCGCCACGTACATTTTGCCGTCCTTTCCGAAAGCGATGGTCCGCGTCCAATGCGATGTCGTCGAGACCGGCAGATCGACGACCTTTTCTGGAGAGCCCTCAAATTTACCGTTAGCGTATTTAAGCCGCAGCACCGCGGGATTGGTCGCGATATAAAGATAGCCTTGATGAAAAGCCAGACTGTGCGGGCGTGTCAGATTGGCGGCGACGATCTCCATTTTGTCGGCGCGGCCGTCTTTGTCTCGATCGGGCAAGGCGACGACATCGCCCTTTGACTGACGAGCCACATAGAGTACGCCGTCGGGGCCAACCGCCATCAGCCGCGCGTTGGTCACGTCCGAAGCAAAGACCGATACCTTAAATCCGGCCGGAGCCTTCAGCTCAGCGGGCTGTGCCGGCGCCTGATTCGCTTGATTCGCCTGATTCGTTTGATTCGATGGAGGCGCTGATTGGCCGAAAATGGCCAGAGCGAAGCCGGCGCAGATCAGGCAGAGCGCCAATGCGGCGAAGTTTAGATGGAGCACGTCCGAAGGGGCGTTTTTCACAGCTCGTTTCTCCTTTTAGTTGTTGCCTTCCGGTTGTCGATGGGTATAGACCAGTGATGTGAGAACGAGAGGGTAGCAGCGATCATCAAATCATTCAACCCAGTGGCAACCCAAAGTGGTCAGACCAAATTGGCGGCAAGCAGTGCGGACTCTATTGCTTCTCTGCGGTGCGGGCGATATTCTTACGCCAGTTTCACAGAAATAAGGGTCTCATTATTCAAAGATCAACTAATGGAGTCGATGAAGGCTGCGGGTTAAAAGACGTGGCAGCACCAGGGATCGCATATGAGCCAAAATGTTTTGACTGACGCTATTGCAGGAGAGAAGCTGAGCGCAACGAAGGTCCAGATTGCCGCAACCACCTTCTTGAGCCTCTTCTCGCTGGTCGGACTGTCGTTTTACGGGCTGCCGTTCTTCTACGATTTTTTCGTCAAAGAATTCGGTTGGACGCGTGCGACGGTGACATCGGGCAATGCTTTCGGCAAGATCGTCGTCGGCCCGTTATTCGGTTTCATTGCCGGTTGGTTTATCGACCGTTTTGGGCCGCGCCGCATGATGCTGGCGGGCGTCGTGATGGGCGGGATGGCGCTGATCGGCCTCAGCCAGATCACGGCGCTGTGGATGTTCTATTTATGTTATCTCTTTGTGGCGCTCGGTTATGTTTGCGGCGGGCCGCTTCCGAACCAGGTTCTACTCTCTCGCTGGTTCGATAAGTCGCGTGGCAAAGCGATGGGATTTGCGTATCTGGGCATTGGTGTTGGCGGCGCGATTGTCCCTCTGATGGCTAACGGGCTGACGCAACGACTGGGTTGGCATCACGCGTTGATGGCGCTCGGCATTCTCATGATCGTTGTCGCTTTCCCGATCATCTGGTTTGTCAAAGATGCGCCGGACGGTTATGAGAAGAGGGTGGTCGAGCCTCCGGCCCCGATTGGAAGCATCCTCAAAAAGCGGTCGTTCTACCTGCTCGCCATCGGGAGCATGTGCTCGATCGGCGCGGTTGGTGGCACCAACCAGCATCTCAAACTCTTTCTCAGTATCGATCAGGGATTTTCACAAACGGATGCGGCGAAGATCATCTCGCTGGTTTTGGCTTCGAGTATCATCGGGCGTTTGTTGATGGGATGGCTGGCTGATCGTTTTCCCAAGAAATACGTCATGCTCTTGATCTATCTGCTGGTCTCGGCTGCAATCCCGCTCCTCTATTTCACTTCAACCTCCGGCGTCATCTACGTCTTCGCCGTCGCCTTCGGAATCGCTTTTGGCGGCGACTATATGATCATTCCGCTCATGGCGGCGGAGTTGTTCGGTCTGAAAGTCATGGGCAGAGTCATGGGTATTATTCTGACCGCCGATGGTCTGGCTGAAGCTTTGGCGCCGATGCTGGTCGGCTTGTTGCGGGATCAAAGCAAGAATTATGTCAACGGCTTTGCCGCGTTGATCGGGTTGGCCGTGATCGGCGCAATTGCTATCGCGCTCTTGCCGCGCCGCTACCCGCAACAGTAACCGAACAGACGAAAAGACCTTGGCAGTCTTTCCGTCCGTCCCGTCACAATCAAGTCCCTCCGATCAGCACAACCATGGCGTAGATGCCGGTGAAGATCGGCAATAAAAAGTCGAAGAGAGACCTTAAGGTAATGACCGGTTCCGCGTAAGAATAGATCGTTTCGCTGCTTTGCCCAATCCGCCTGATGTTCAAACTCTTCTGGATCCGAAAGCTCGTCATCTTCTCGGCGATTGCTTCTTGATATGCGATTCGCCACATCAAGAAATCAGAGGTCGCATAGATCAGGAAAGCGATCAAAAAATAGAGGATAAAGAACGCGATGATATTCAACAATATCGGCTTGTTGATATTATCAAAATTGAGTCCGAGGGTCGGGATCCTGCTTGGTATCAGATCAGCCTTGACCGCCAGAATGCTGAATGAACTGACAGCTAAGAGAGTACGTCTCTCTTTTCGCGTTGTCTCGCTCAACGGGTCTCTAATCCGAGAGATATAATCTTCGGAGTTGGGGAATGGATCTAGAGGCATTTGTTCTCCAAAAATAATCCAGGGTCAGAATCTACCGACAGAGATCCTTGCTTCTGCCGGTCTGTTGGCGTCATTCAATTTCTTTCTACTTCTCTCCCGCCGACATCGATTGGGGCAGGTCCTGGTCTCTGCCCGAAGTGTGGTTAAGGCGCCCTTATCCGTTAAGACGTTGGGCCTTTATGACGTAGAATCCAGGCATTGATGCGTTGTTCGAGTAAGTCCATGGGGAGCGCGCCGGCTTGCAGCACCTCGTCGTGAAAGGCGCGGATGTCGAACCGGTCGCCCAGTTCTTGATGAGCTTTCTCGCGCAAGCGCAGGATGGTCAACTGGCCGATCTTGTAAGCGAGGGCTTGTCCCGGCCACGCAATATAGCGGTCGGTCTCGGCCTGAATATTCGCTTCATTCGAACTGGAATGATCTCGCATGTATTGAACGACCTGATCGCGCGTCCATTTCTTGTAATGGATGCCGGTATCGACCACCAGCCTGATCGCGCGCCACATTTCGTCTTCGAGCCGGCCGTAATCATTGTATGGGTTTTGGTAAAAGCCGAGCTCCTTGCCCAATCGTTCGGAGTAGAGCGCCCAGCCCTCGACGAACGCCGTGTAGCCTGCCTGTTGGCGGAATGGCGGTAGCTCCGGCAGCTCCTGCGCGATCGAGATCTGCATATGATGTCCGGGGACGCCCTCGTGATATGCCGTGGATTCGTTGGTGATCGTCAGTTGATTTTCGTAGTCGTAGGTGTTGACGAAGACATGTCCGGGGCGCGAGCCGTCAGGAGTGCCCTGATTGTACTGGGCGCCGGCGGCCTGTTTCTCGCGGAACGGCTCGACCGGTAGGACCTCGAGCTTGGCCTTGGGCAGACGGCCGAAGAGCTTCGGCAGCTGCTGCCACATCTGGTCGGTATAACGGCGATATTCGTCGAGGATTTGCTCTCGTGATTTCGGATGTACTTCAGGATTCTTCTTGAGAGATTCATTGAAACTCTTGAGGTCATTGAATCCGAGCTTCTTGGCGATGGCCAGCTCTTCGGCCTCGATACGCGCGACCTCGCGCAGTCCGAGCTGATGGATCTCTTCGGGGAGCGTCTTCGTGGTCGTCATGATGTAGACGGCCCGCGCATACCGTTCATTACCATTGGAAAGCGCCCAGATGCCGATCTCATTTCGGCCTTTTGGAGCATATTCATTGCGGACGAAGTTCATAAACTTCGTATAGGTGGGCAAGACCTGGTCGCGAATAGCTGCGATGATGCCCTCGCGCAGTCGTTTCTGGTCGGCTTCCGAAAACTCTTTCGGAAAATTGGCAGTCGGTTGCGCAAAAGGAGTCTCTTCCGGTTTTTGTTTGACGATGCTCTCCGTCTGTTCGACCACTTGCGCCAGCAAAATCTTGGGCGGCATGAGCCCGTCTTTCATCCCCTTGCGCATTTGAATCGTCGTCTCGTCGAAGAGGCGCGGAACCTGTTTCAACCTGGCGAGATAATCATCGTAATCTTTGACGGTCTTGAATGAGAGGGAACTGACCAGTTGGGGAAGATCGATGTGGATTCCGTTGAACTGGTTGACCGGCATCTCCCATTCCTTGAACTTGGCGCCGTCGAGTTGCTGGCGCAGGTTGCGGACCATGAGGTCGCGATTAAGTTTCTCCTGTTCGGGAAATCCCGTGGGATCGATCGCCTCGAACTTCTGCAGAAAGACGCGCGACTGCTTGAGGTCGCGATCGATCGCGCTCTGCGAGAAATCGGAGAGCTTGTCGTTGTAGCGCTTGTCGCCGAGGATCGATGCGAACTCCGGACCCGTGCGCAGCGCGTATTCCCACTGTTCATCGAGCAGTTCGTGCAGTTTTTTGATTCGCTGTTCGACCGATGGCGTTTGTGCCGCGCCGGTCGGAACGAAATAGACGGCGGCGCACAATGCGATGGCCGACATCAGAAGGTAATGCAACCGGTTCATCAAAAAAGCCTCCAATGCACTGTTACACGGTGCGCCCAAAATCATCCTGTAAGCGCACGATATCATCCTCGCCAAGGTAATTGCCGCGTTGAATTTCAATAAAGATCATTTTGCTCTCGCCGGGATTTTCAATCCGATGCGCGGCCCCGACCGGAATATCGATGACCTCGCCGGTCTGCAGCAGGATCTCTCGCCCATCGAGCGTCACCTTGGCCACACCACCAACGACCATCCAATGTTCGGCACGTTGTGCGTGTTTTTGATAACTCAAACGTTTACCCGGCAAGACTTCAATGCGTTTGACTTTGTAGCCTTCGCCCTCGTCAATCACTCTGAAATTTCCCCAGGGGCGTTCGTCATAAAGCGGCGAATTGTTGGTTACTGCTGTCATTGATTAATTCACATCCCTCCTTATCTTTCTCATCACTTCTGCTCGTCGCATAGCGACGACTTGAGTTGAGGCCGGCCTTTTCAAGGCCGGTAACTCGACCAACGTACCACGAGTCCCGTCGCGACGGTTGAATCATCCACACACAGAGCATTCATCACATTCGATCCCGTATTTATTATTTTTCAACCGACGCGACGCGACTCAACGCTCTCAAGACTACTGACCCAGCGTTGAAAACGCTGGGCTAAATTCAAAGCGCCGCTACGCGGCGTGGGCAAACCATGCCCCTTGATTCTCAAAGACTTTAATTGGCGCTACCTTCAGATTAAAGGATCAGGCAGATTAAAGGATCAAGCACGAAAGACAAAAAAGATATAGTTCCACCCTTCATCCCTCATCCTTGCTCTTCCTCATCCTTTCGCCTTCATCCTTTATCCTTCTTGGCTTCCATTTCGCGCAGTTCGCGGCGCAGCACTTTACCGACGGCGCTCTTCGGCAGGCCGGCCATAATTTCGATGATTGAGGGGACTTTATATTTTGCTAAATTGGCGCGGCAATGCTCGATCAATTGATCGACTGTCGTGGTTGCGCCCGGTTTCAGCACTATGAACGCCTTGACCGCCTCGCCACGATACTGATCGGGGACTCCGATGACGACGGCCTCGAGGACATCGGGATGGGTGAACAACACCTCCTCGATCTCATTCGGATAGACGTTGTAGCCGCTGACGATGATCATATCTTTTTTGCGTTGGACGATGTAGAAATAGCCGTCTTCGTCCATGCGCGCGATATCACCGGTATAGAGCCATCCATCGCGCAACGCAATCGCCGTTTCATCAGGGCGATTCCAGTATCCTTTCATGACCTGAGGGCCGCGGACGCACAATTCGCCCATCTCGCCGATCGGAACTTCGCGCGTGCCGGTCTCCAGATCAACAATCTTGCATTCGGTCGAGGGGAACGGCAGGCCGATGCTACCGATCTTTCGTTTGGCCAGCGTCGCGGTCGAGTGCGTCGTCGGAGACGCCTCGGTCAATCCGTAACCTTCATAGAGCATGGCGCCGCTCATCTGTTCGAACTGTTCGATCACCTCGATCGGCAATGGAGCCGAGCCGCTGTTGAATCTCTTGACCGATTCAAGCCCACAGGTTTTGATCTCGGGATGATTGAGCATCGAGATATAGAGCGTCGGGGCGCCCGGAAAGAAGGTCGGTTTGTGCTCCCTGATTGCTCGAATCAAGAGATGCGGGTCGAATTTCGGAATCGGAATCTGCATGGCGCCATTCCACACGCTGAGCAGCAAACCAACCGTTTGCCCGTAGATATGAAAGTAGGGAATGACCAGCAGATAACGTTCATCGCCGCGTTGCGTCAGAACCGAGCCCCAGAGATAGGATTGGAGCGTATTGGTATAAAGATTTTGATGGGTGAGCATCGCGCCCTTCGGCACGCCCGTCGTGCCTCCGGTATACTGCAGCACCGCGATGTCCTCTTGCGCGTCGATGGTCAGGCGCGGTAATTGGATTTCCGTCACGTCATCGATTAAAGCTTTGAATGACAGCGTTCCGTCGGGAATTGGCGGCGCCGTCTCCGGCGCGGCGGAATATGCGGGTAAACTCGTCACGATCACATCTCGGATCGAAGTGTCTGATTGAACGCTCAAGATGAGCGGGATGACGAGGTCGAGCGCGATGATCGCGCGCATTCCCGAATCTTTCGCTACCAACTCGACTTCGCGCGGCGTATAGATCGGATTGACGTTGGTGACAATTGCGCCGAGCCGCACAATCGCGAAGAAGCTGATCAGATACTGCGGGCAATTGGGAAGCATGATGCCGACCCGGTCGCCTTTGCCGATGCCGAGTTTCGAGAGTGATGTCGCCAGCCGATCGACCTGCGATTTGACTTCACCGAAAGTCAACTGCGCTCCTAAGAATGTGGTTGCCGGTCTCTCTCGGAAACTGGTACTCGCGATCTGTAATATTTGGTAGAGATGTTGATGCGGTGGATTGATCTCTGCCGGAACCCAATAATCGTAATTCTTAAGCCATGGCTTCCGCGTATAGGGGGACTCTGTCTCCAAAGCTATTTGGCTGATGCTCATAAGTCATCCTTTAGTAAGTGTGATATGTGCCAAATTGGCAATTGGTTATACCGCATGTGCGCTCTCAGCAGGTTACTAGATTTTTATGACAATGCAAGTTCTTCTTCAAAAATAGTGTACAGTGTCTAGTGAGCGGATTGTCGCGGACGATTTCCCCTGAAAAAAATTAGAGCTATGACGTTTAGTGATCTCAACGATCGAGTGACGGTGATCCTGGCCGATCGACGCCGTTTTGCGGCGTTATTCGGGTTGGGTTGTGCATTATTGGCGCTGACCCATTTTCAGCATTCAGCTGCCGCACTCGCGGCACAGACCGTTTATCCGGATCTGGGGGCCAGCGCCCAATCCGGTCCTCTCATCGAGATCATTCATACTTCGATCCTGATCTATCTTTTTGCCCTCTATTTTCTGACCCTTTTCAACTGGTCGCGCTTGAATTTTAGGCTGCGCGATTTGATCTGGATCGGAATCCCGATTGGTCTTTTGGCCTGGATCACGTTGCCTGCTAATTCGACCGACGTCTTAATGTACATCGCTCTCGGACGCATCGCGGGGGTTTATGGCGCGAATCCATATCTGCACACATACTATGAATTCGCCGATGATTACACTCCGTATGTGGAGTGGGACCTGCCAATGCCGTATGGTCCGGTGATGCTCCCATTTTTTATTCCGCCGGGATGGATTTCGCAGTTCAGTGTGGTGGGCGCAATCTATCTCACCAAGCTCTTCTGGCTCTTGATCTCCGTGGGTAACTGCTGGTTGCTCTACTTAATTCTTAAGAGCGAGGGGCGAGACGCGGGCCGCGGAGTTTTCATTTTCGGCTTTAATCCATTGGTCTTATTGGAATTAATTATCAACGGTCATAATGACGGAGTCTTGATCTTCTTTGGGCTTTTGGCCTTCTGGGCTTTGCGGCGGGAATGGTTCGCCTCGGCTCTCCTTCTGGCATTTCTGGCGGTATTGGTGAAATTCTCGGGAGTTTTTATTTGTCTGGGAGTCGCGATCTATCTTTTGCGAAAGAAGAGGTGGAAAGAGATCGGTCTGGCCACGGTAGCTAGTTTGGCCAGCTCTCTATTGTTCATGTTGACTCTCTTTCCGACCATCGGCGACGCGAAAAATTTGATGCATGACGTGCCGTATGCGCAGAATTCTCTCCATTATTTGCTGATCGAGTTCATCATGCAGATGGGCGCCCGGTTCGGCAATCCGTTGGATTTTCATGAGGTCCTGACACTCGACCGGCGCGTTTTCGCTCTCATCTTCTTCGGCTTTTGTCTGTGGCGGTTGAGTATCATCCGGGATTTCTCCGGTCTGGTGCGAGAGGTTGGATTGGTGTTGATGGCCCTACTGATCGGCTATGCTGCCTGGTTTTTTCCGTGGTATGCCACGTGGTTATTGCCATTTGCCGTTCTCACCGAGGATGACCGGCTGAAACGGGTAATAATTATTTTCTCTTTGACCGTGACCGCTCTCTATGCATTTCCTCACTGGCTCATCACCGAGGCTCCAGGTCACTGGGTCTGGGATACGTTGAGGATTTTGATCGTTCATGCCGTGCCGCTCGGATTGGTCGTATTCTGGCGTTTAAATCGTACACACCAATTGGTTAAGACTGCTGATTTGCAACTCTAAGCAATGTGGCGAATTTGTTAAGACCCGCTAGAGTGCCACAGTCAGACCATGAAGATCCCTCCATTTTCTGCCGTCCGTCCGCTCACTCTCATTTTAAGTTATTGAAACTACAAGGCATAAGTTTAATCCTCCAGCCGCATTTCTTGGCATTGAAATTGATTGCCTGTAGGCGAAACGCGGCGGGGTTGATAGATGAGTCACAGATTTCCCTCGTTACACAAATTCTATCCTGTGTTCTCAGAATCAGCTTGAATTTAGTGAATAGAGTACCGGCCCTTGTAAAGGAACCGAGGAGGCAGAATTTTGGAGGCAATTTCAAAGACAAAATTCAGAGTAGGGGCAAAATTTTTCTATTCCGGTGAGAATAAATATTGGATAAAAGGCGTTACTTATGGGACTTTTGCGCCCAGTGACAATAGTGATTACCCGTCGCCGGAGAGAGTGTCCGAAGATTTTAGATTGATGCGCGAGGCAGGGATCAATACGGTCAGAATCTACACTGCGCCGCCGAAATATTTACTTGATGAGGCTTTTAACCAGGGATTGCATGTGATCGTCGGATTGGCGTGGATGCAGCATGTCTGTTTCCTCGATGATCCTCAAATGGCCCGGCAGATTCGCGAACAGGTCAGGCGAGAGGTGCGCGCTTGCGCGGGACATCCGGCGATCCTGGCTTATGCGATCGGCAACGAGATCCCGCCCCAGATCGTTCGCTGGAACGGCGCGAAAGCCACCGAGCGATTTTTAAAACAGTTATACACGGACGTAAAGCGAGAAGCGCCCGGAACGCTTGTGACTTACGTCAACTTCCCGCCGACCGATTACCTCGATCTCTCATTTCTAGACTTCGTCTGTTTCAATGTCTTTCTCCATGAAGGTGAAGATTTCAGAGCTTATCTGTCCAAACTGCAGAATGTGGCTGGCAATCGCCCGCTCGTTTTGACCGAGTTGGGAATGGATAGCATTCGCCAAGGGGTGGAGGGGCAAGCGGAGTTTATCGATTGGCAACTGCGCGAAGCCTATCTGGGAGGCGTCGCGGGCGCGTGTGTCTTTTCCTGGACAGACGATTGGTACCGCGGCGGGAATCAGATCGAGGACTGGGCTTTTGGTCTGGTCGATGCGCAGCGGAGGCCAAAGCCGGCGTATGCGGCGGTCAAAGCGCGTCTCACCCAGATACCCTTCGAGGCCGCATCGCAAAAGGCCTGGCCGAAAGTTTCGGTCGTGATTTGCGCTTATAACTCGGCGAGCACAATCGAAGATAATCTCGAATCGCTGACCCGGTTGAACTATCCGAACTATGAAGTGATCGTCGTCAACGACGGATCGAAGGATGCGACGCCGGAGATCGCCGCGCGCTATCCGTTCAAGCTGATCAGCGTGCCGAACGGCGGATTGAGCGCCGCGCGTAATCTGGGGCTGCATGCCGCGACGGGCGAGATCGTGGCTTATACCGACTCTGATACGCGAGTGGACCCTGATTGGTTATCGTACCTGGTTCAGCCGTTTCTGACGACGGATGCGGTCGGCGTCGGCGGCCCCAACGTTGTGCCGCACGATGATGAATGGATCGCGCAATGCGTTGCGCGCAGCCCCGGAGGCCCGGCCCATGTCTTGATCAGCGATACCGTGGCCGAACACATTCCGGGTTGCAACATGGCTTTCCGCAAATGGGCGCTCGAAGAGATCGGCGGATTCGATCCGACATATGTCAAGGCCGGAGACGATGTTGATGTTTGTTGGAGGTTGCATGATCGCGGTTGGCATCTCGCTTTCAGCCCTTCGGCGCTGGTCTGGCATCATCACCGCAACTCGGTCGAAGCGTACTGGCGCCAGCAGGTCGGCTATGGAGAAGGAGAGAGCTTTTTAGAACATCGCCATCAAGAGAAGTTCAACGAGCGCGGACAGACGCGCTGGCAGGGGCGCATTTACAGTTCGCTGCCGGCCCATCGTTCGATCTTCAGATCGGTGATCTATCACGGTCGCTGGGGAGCTGAGGCTTTCCCCTCGATCTATCAGGGCGGAATCAATAGCTGGACCTGTTTGCCTCAGATGATTGAATGGCAAGTGGCGACCGCCTGTTCGATCCTCGGCGTTTTGGTGACGCCATGGATTTTGGCGCTGACCGTTTTTATGTTGAGCACAACGCTCTGGCGCTGTCTGGCGCACGCCTGGGCGACCCCGATCGAAGAGCAGAATTTCGATTATCCGGTCTCGACCTGGAAATGGCGGTTAACGATCGCCTGGTTACATTACATTCAACCGTGGGCGCGTTTGCGCGGCCGGATCAAAGGCTACTTCAGTGAGACCAACGTCAATGCCGAAGGCCGGCGCTTGATCGAGTCCGCTCAGCGGCTGACCCTGGGCGATTCGCTGAAATTGCTCTTTCACCGGTTAGATGTCACCTGTTGGGATACGCACTACACATCGATCGATCAATTCCTGGTCTCGATGAAAGCGGTCGGCGATACGGCTTTCCGTCCCGTGAAATGCGATGACGGTTGGCAACAGGAGTACGACCTCAAGCTGTGCGCGGGCCATCTTTACGCGATCAAGGTCAAAGTGACGGCCGAAGATCACGGAGGTCTGAAACGGCTTTTCCGTGTCCGCTTCAATCTGCATAAATCCTGGCGGTTGCTCCTGGCAATGGCCTCGATTGCCGTTCTGGTGGGATGTGTGGCGCAACTCTTCGCCTTGCCATGGGCGGCTTTCGCCGCTTTGGCGTTTTTACTGTCTCTCGCGTTTGTCATGCTCGCGGTGAGCAAGCGCGGCGGCCAGGTGGTCGAGGCGATCAATCTGGTCGGGGCTGAACTGGAACTCTTCTCGCTTTCGAACAGGAAGCAGACCGATGAAGCCAAGCGGGCCAGTCGGGCCAATCTGGGAAGAACCAGTAAAGAGAAAGAACCGATATTTGAAGAATAGTTTCGAGGCGCGAAACTATATTAAATGGTAATTGAGTTCGGGGTTCAGAATTCGGGGCATCTCGCTTTGACTTCTGAATTCTGTGGTGTGGTGGGGGGAACTCCGAACTTCCAACATCAATCTCTGTGCAGGCTCCTGGTGAGGTGCCTGCACAGAGGACCGAACGAGGTTACTGTTTATGACGCATGAGAAATCTAAGAATGTCTTTCGCTGGGCGCTCGGTTACCTGCGCGCTTATCGAGGGAAATTGACGCTCTTGATCGCCGTCACGGTGATCGAGATTATCTCGGGGCTACTTCTCCCGTGGCCTTTGAAATTCATCGTTGACAACGTGCTCAGCAATCATCCGCTGCCGGGCTGGCTGGCGGGAATTGTTGGGGTCTTTGGCCGCGGCCCGATTGCAATGCTCGCGTTGGGCTGCCTTGTTTACCTGATTCTTCACTACGCGAGCGAATTCATCTCCGTCGCGCATACTCAGATGCAGCAGAACATCGGCCAGCGGTTGGTCTATGACCTGCGAGAGCAGATGTTCGCGCACATCCAGAGCCTCTCTTTACGTTATCACCTCAAGCGCGGCGCCGGCGATACGATCTACCATATTGAAAATGACGCATACTGCGTTGAAAGTTTGACACTGAGCGGATTGCTGCCGCTGGTCAGTTCGGCGGTGACGCTGGTTTCAATGTTTATCGTCCTGCTGCGGATCAATTGGCAAGTCGCGCTGATGTCGTTGGTCGTCGTCCCCTTCCTGCTCCTGGTCAATCGCTACTATTCCGAACGGATCGTCAACCGGTCCGAGAAGGTCAAGGATATGGAAGCGGGAGTGATCAACTTTTTTCACGAGATCTTCACTTCGATTCGCGTCGTCAAAGCTTTCGTCCGCGAGCCGCATGAGCAGCAACGATTTAAGGACAAGGCGGCCACCACGCTTGAAGCGCGCATGAAGCTGACCTTACAGGAATCGCTCTTTGCTGCGATGATCAATGTGGTGACGACGGGGGGCACGGCGATCATTCTTTTCATCGGCGGATATAACGTCTTTATGGGGCGCATGACGGTCGGAGATATGCTGGTCGCCCTCAACTATCTGGCGTCGGTCTTTGGGCCGCTCGTGGCCATGAGCCACACCTTCGGCAATGTCCAGGCGTCGGTCGCCAGCGCGCGGCGTGTGTTGAGGACATTGCAGCTCGAGCCGGAGGTTCACGACACGCCCGGCGCGGTTGAAGCCCGCGATCTGCGAGGATACATCGAAATGCGAGACGTCCATTTCGCCTATGATGAAGACTCGCCGGTGCTCAACGGGATTTCGTTCAAGGCGCAGCCGGGGCAGATGATCGCCCTCGTCGGGTTGACCGGTGCAGGCAAGACCAGCCTGGTCAGTTTGATCCCGCGTTTTTACGAGGCTCCCTCGGGCAAGGTCCTGGTGGATGGCAAGGACGTCAGCCAGTACAAATTACGCTCTCTGCGCAATGAGGTGAGCATCGTCTTGCAGGATCCGGTGCTCTTTTCGGGGACGATCGCGGATAACATTCGCTATGGGCGGCTCGATGCGTCGGACGAAGAAGTGATCGCGGCGGCCAAAGCCGCATACGCGCACGATTTCATTATGCGCAAGCCCGAAGGATATCAGACCAAGCTCGGGACGGAGGACGGCACTCAGCTTTCCGGCGGCGAGCGTCAGCGTCTTTCAATCGCGCGAGCGTTTTTGAAGAATGCGCCGATCCTGATCCTCGATGAGCCGACTTCGTCGCTCGATGCGCGGGCCGAGTCGAGCATCTTCGAATCGCTGCATGAACTGATGGAACGCCGGACGACGATCGTCATTGCCCATCGCCTTTCGACCGTCCGCGATGCCGATAAGATTCTGGTGCTGGATGGCGGCCGGATCATCGGCGAAGGGCGTCACGAGGAGTTGCTGACCAGCGTGCCGCTTTACCGCGAACTTTGTGAAAGGCTGGCGATGGCCAACATTCCGGCGGCAGAGGCGGATGAAGAAGAACTGGCCACCGCCGCGTTTTAGCGATCTGGTAGTTGGTGAGTTTTGACTCTGGCGCGTCTGGCGCCTTTTCTCGAGGGTGATCGATGAAGAGTCACTTGCTGGAAATTTTGCGCTGTCCATTTTGCGGCAGCACACTGACGATCGATGACGGGTCAAAACTTGAAATCCGTCAGGATGAGATGATCAACGGAATCATCGCTTGTCAGTGTTCGGCCTATCCGGTCGTTGATGGCGTTCCGGTGTTTCTGGCCGACTATACAGCGGATCAGGCGCGCGAGCAGTTGGCCGCGGGTGAGCCGGAGCGAGCGCTCTTTACCATGCTCGGACTTGAAGAAGAGGATCGACAGGACGCCATCCGGCTCTTTATCAAGAAGGGCGACGCCGGCAATTATCGCGAGGGCGTCGAGATTTTGTGCCCCGATGCTGAAGGGACCTATTTCGTTTATCGGTTCTCTGATCCGACCTATCTCGTCGGGCAGCAGTTGATCCGGGCGGTGGGGAGCGATCGGCGTTGTTTCAGGCAGCGCGCGATCGACCTCTGCGGCGGTTCGGGGCATTTGACGCGCGTGCTCTGCGACGTGGCCGGCGGAGCGGAGGTCGTCCTGGCCGATGCCTATTTCTGGAAATTGTGGATGGCCCGGCGCATTACCGCGCCGGATTGCCAGCCGGTGTGTTGTGACGCCAATAACCCGCTGCCGTTTGCGCCCGACACTTTCTCGCTGGCCGTCTGCTCGGATGCTTTTCATTACATCTGGTCGAAGCGGCTGCTCGCCTGTGAAATGATGCGGCTGGCCGGGGATGACGGTGTCGTCGTCCTCTCGCATATCCATAATGCGCTGGCGGAAAACTTCTCGGAGGGGATGCCGCTGGCACCCGTGTGGTGGCGCAATCTTTTCGCTGAACTCAAGGCGCGGCTCTTCAAAGAGAGCGAGGTCTTTGAAAACCTGATCTCCGGCTCGCCCATCGATCTCTCGCGCGATTATTCCGACGATCAACTCAGTGATGAACAGGCGCTCTTCCTGATTGCCACGAACCTTGAGGACTTTTTTCGCGTCCGGCAGGTCACGGGGCAGGTCACGGATGCGCGGAGCAATCGCCGAAGCTTGCAAATTAACCCTCTCTATCAGGTTGAGCGGAGGGCAGGGAATGCAATTTTAAAAATCCAGTTTCCTTCGCAGCAGTATGAAGAAGAGTTCGGAGCTTGCAGAAGCTACTTGCCGGAGAGCGTTGAGATCGCCGCCGAGGATTTGCGAAGCCTTGAGACCGGCGTTCTGAACGACAATCTGAAGAGGCTGGCCGAGCGTTATGTTCTACTCGATTTGCCGAAAGGTTATTTATGAGCGTTGAAAGTTCAAAGCCGGGATCTTGGGCGGACGGTGAACTGCCCGCCAACGTGCGCGTCGGTGAAAACAGCATTCTGACGGGGGATTATGCGTTTCGCCGGTTTTTCAGCCAGATCGATCCAGCGGTTGTGATCGGCGAAGATTGCACGATGGACGGCGTTCATTTCGCGCTCGGCAAGGAAGCGCGCGTCGAGATCGGAAATTTCTGTTACTTTACGAACGCGGTGCTGCTCTGTGAACTCGAATTACAGATCGGGAATTACGTGGTGATCGGTTGGAATGCGACGATCGCCGATACCGACTTTCATCCGATCGCGCCGGCGGAACGCATCGCCGATGCGATTGCTGTTTCGCCTCTCGGCAAGGATCGGCCACGGCCGCCGATCAAAAAAGCGGCGGTCATTATCGAAGACCGCGTCTGGATCGGGCCGAATGCGACGATTCTCAAAGGCGTGCGGATTGGCGCAGGGGCATTTATCGAGGCGGGGGCGCTCGTCACGCGCGACGTGCCGCCTCGTGCGCGGATCCTCGGCAATCCGGCGCAGATCATCGGGGAGGTGTGAGCCATGCTCGATGAAAATCGCCGATTGCCCTGGGACTGGTATGACGGCACGATCCCTGAAAATGTCGTGCTCGACGAGACGGCTTATGTCGAGACCAGTTTCAGCTTTTTCTGCTATCGCAGCCAGGAGCCGGTCGGATTACAGATGGGGCGCGGCGCTTCGACCTATATCGGAACGATGTTCGACGTTGGTTCAAAGGGCCGGGTCAAAGTCGGTGATTATACGCTGGTCGTCGGCGTTCGCATTGTCTGCGATTGCGAGATCGAGATCGGCGATTACTCGCTGCTCTCATGGAATGTGGTGTTGATGGATACCTATCGCATGTCGCTGGATCCCGATCAACGCCGGCGCGAGCTGGAACGCGCGGCCCTGCAAATTCGACAGGCGCCGAACAGAATTCCTCTGATCGTTGAAGGCGACGCGCCGCCGGCACGGCCGATTCGGATCGGCAAGAACGTGTGGATCGGTTTCGATTCCTGTGTCTTGCCGGGCGTGACGATCGGAGACGGCGCCATTGTCGGCGCGCGCTCAGTCGTCGTGGACGATGTCGAGCCTTATACCGTGGTCGCCGGCAACCCGGCGCGCTTTATTCGACGACTGGAGATACCGGAGGGAGCGGAAGAGTAATGCAGAAACAGGCTGACAAAGGGAAGATCATCGTCTTTGGGATTCTTTTCTTTTACCCGCTCGCCGGAGTGACCTATCAATTTTTGCACTATCTGATAGGGCTCAGGCGACTCGGTTACGATCCTTACTATGTCGAAGATTCGGGCCGCTGGGTCTACGATCCGAAGATCAATGACATTAGCGGCGATGCTTCGGGCAACATCTCGATGGTGTTGCCGATTCTGGAAGAGCATGGCTTCGGCGATCGATGGTGCTTTCGCGGCAACTATCCCGATGGCAAATGCTATGGCATGAGCGAAGAGCAACTGTTACAGCTTTACCGCGACGCGGATGCCTTTCTCAATGTGACGGGCGCGCAGGAGCTGCGCGAAGAACATCTCGTTGTGAAACGACGGATCTATGTCGAGTCCGACCCGTTCAGAATGCAGGTCAAAGTAGCCCAGGGCGATCGAGATGCGACCGAGCAGCTTGCCATGCACGATACCCATTTCAGTTTTGGTGAAAACCTCGGATCGAGTGATTGTGATGTGCCGATCGAGCGATTCAATTGGATGCCGACCCGGCAACCCGTCGTCATGGATCTGTGGGAGAACTCTTTTGCCTCGTCGAGTGCGGCATACAATACGATCACGACCTGGAGAAATAAGGACCGTCACACCGAGTATCGCGGCGAGACCTATTATTGGACGAAGGATCGCGAGTTTCTGAAATTTATCGATCTGCCGATGCGTCGCGACGTGCCGTTCGAAATGGCGGTGGGCGTGGATGGGGACGCGCGCAAATTGCTCGAAGATAATCGATGGAGATTAATTTCTTCTGTTGAGATTTCAGAGGATGTCGATCGTTATCGCGAATACATCCAAAGGTCGCGCGGAGAGTTCACGGTCGCGCGCGATCAATACGTCCGGCCGCGGACGGGATGGTTTAGCGACCGCAGCGCATGTTACCTGGCTGCGGGCCGTCCGGTGATCACGCAAGAGACGGGTTTTAGCAAGTTCATTCCATCAGGAAAGGGCCTTTTTGGGTTCAACACGATGGATGACGTTCTGAAGGCTGTTGATACGATTGAGAGTGACTACCAAGGGAATTGTCGCGCTGCCCGAGACGTCGCAGCGGAATATTTCGCCGCCGAAAAGGTCGTCGGCAGTTTGATGGAGCGAGCGGGGTTGTGAACGGAGTTTTCAATGTTCAGCAACTGAGGATCGAAGGCTGAGAACTGAGAACTGAAAACAGAAAGTTGATTGGGTTATGGAACATCTTTTACCGGATCAATTGAAGACAACGTGGCAAGCCGTCGAGGCGCAGCAGTACACGGCCGACGAATTTGCGCGAAAGCAAGAAGATTGGCTGGAGGAGTACCGCGAGATCTGGAAACGCTCGTTGCTCCTGCCCGGTCAGTCGGATTGGCAGACCAGCCTGCTGACTGAGATCAGCCGCTTCACCGGCCACGATCTGGCGGAGGTCGAGAACCGTTGTCGTCGCGCCGTCGATCTCGTCGCCGATGAATGGCGCGAGCGAGTCGATGCCGGTAATAGGCAATCGGTCGAGCAGTACTATAACCAGAGCCACAGTTATATCTATGACCTCATGTGGTGGCACGCGCTCAATGACGATGATTCTCCGCTTGGTTATGTGACTGCGTTGGATTTTGCCAGGCGACATGGCTGCCGCAGCTACCTGGATTTCGGCTCCGGAGTCGGCGCGGGGGCCATCATTTTTGCCCGGCACGGCCTGAAGGTTGCGCTGGCCGACATCAGCTCAACGCTGTTGGAGTTCAGCCGCTGGCGATTGAATCAACGAGAGCTGCCGGCGGATTTCATCGATCTCAAGGTCGATCGGTTGCCGAGCGACGCTTTTGACATCATCACGGCCATGGATGTCTTTGAGCACCTGGTCGATCCGGTCAGCACGATTGACGAGATGTGGCGGGCGCTCAAGCCCGGAGGGTATTTGTTCGGGCGTTTTCACGCCGAGATTGATCCATCGCATCCACAGCATATCGTTCTGGATTTCGAGCCAACGTTCAAGCGGTTAAGTGAATTGGGATTCACCGAAGTCTGGCGTGATGAATGGCTGTGGGGGCATCAGGTCTTTCAACGAAGTTGAGGCCTGACGATAATTCCAGGAGAGAATGCGAGGGGCGCAAAGTGAACTACACAGGCGAAATTATTCGGGAACTCTTCGCTGCTTTCGCCAGTGTTCACGCCTTTCAAGCTCTCTCAATCGTTAACTCTAACAAAACAACTGAGTGGGGCTATGCAGGAAGATAGTAAAGAATTATTGGGGCGTAAACTCCGCATCGCGCACATCGCACCGGTGGCGACGACGATTCCCGCGCCCAAGCATGGATCAGTCGAGCAGGTCACGGCGCAATTGACCGAGGAATTGGTGAAGCGAGGACATGAGGTCACTCTTTTTGCCACTGGCAATACGCGCACCTCGGCCCAGCTTCATGCGGTCTTTCCGCATGGCTACTGGGAAAATATCGATATGTGGCCGTGGGAGCACTATGAGTTGACCAATTTGGCGGCGGCCTGCGAGCGGGCGGCAGAGTTCGACATCATTCACTACCAGGCAGCTTTTTATCCGATGAGCATCGCTTTCTGCCGGCTGGTCAAAACCCCGATGATCCATACCTTGCATCATCAGCCTTTCCCGGAGCAGATCAAGCTCTGGCAGCGTTATCCCGAAGCCAATTTCGTCGCGATCTCGGATTATCAGCGGCAGGCGCTTGAAGGATTGAACTGCGCCGCGACTATCTATCACGGAATGGATCTGAGAGGATTCACTTTCAGCCCGAAGCCGCAGGACTATCTGGTCTTCCTCGGGCGATTTACCGCAGGCAAAGGCGTCCTCGAAGCGATTGAGATCGCCAAACGCGCGGGCGAACGGTTGCTGATCGCCGCGCCTGAAGATAATTACTACCATGAATTCGTCAAACCTCACGTTGACGACAAACAGATCGTCTATGTCGGCGAATTGGGTCAGGAGGGCAAGGTCGAACTGTTGGGCGGAGCGAAGGCCATGCTCTATCCGATTCAGATCGGAGAACCTTTCGGCCTGGTGTTGACCGAAGCGATGGCATGCGGCACGCCCGTCGCGGCGCTCAGCCTTGGCGCGGTGCCGGAGATTGTGATCAACGGAGTCAGCGGGTACACCTCCGACAGTCTCGATGGATTGATCGAAAGGCTTCCGGACGTATACGCCTTGCCGCGAGAGCAGGTGCGGCGTTATGCTGAAGAGAAGTTCAGCACTGAAGCCATGACGGATGGCTATATTGCTTTATATGAGCGATTAGTGGCAGAAAGGGAAGCGAGGGAGATTGGGATCCGGGGAGGTGAATTTGCCCGAGAGACGTTCACTACTGGCGGTATTTGCGCATCCTGATGACGAGTCTATTGTGGCCGGAGGGACCTTTCTGCGTTATGCCCAGGAAGGCGTCCGCACCGCGCTGATTTGTGCCACCCGCGGAGAATGGGGTCCGATCAGCGATGACAAACTGGCCGATTACAGCAATCTTGGAGAGATCCGTGAGAGCGAATTGCGTGCGGCATGTGAAGTGCTCAAAATCGGCTGGTTGAAATTCCTGGATCTGCATGACGGCAGCGTCGCGGCCGTTGTCGGAAGTCAGGAAGAACTCTCGACGCTCGAAAAGATTGTCCGCGCCATTCGAGAAATTCGCCCGCAAACAGTCATCACCTTCGGTCCCGACGGCCTCTACGGCCACGACGATCACATTGCCATCGGTCGTTTTACCACTCAAGCATGTCTCATGGCTGATGATGTCGAGAGCTTCCCTCACCATCAGGCGGAAGGGCTAAATCCTCATCAGGTCAGTAATCTCTACTATTCGACCTGGCCGCGAGGCATGGCGAATCAGATGCTTGAACGGATCGACGGAGGAGGACAGGTCACTCATCTGTGGGGCATTCCACCCGAACAATTCGGTATTCCTTCTGAAAAGATCACCGCGGCCATTAATGTCAGCCAGTACGTCGAACTCAAGCTCGCAGCCTTACGCTGTCACCGCACTCAACTTGACGCCAATCACATCTTCACTGCGATCACCTCTGATCTCGCGCACGAATTTTTAGGCACCGAGTACTTTCGGTCAGCGTTTTCGGACGACACTTCCACCCAAATCGAGACAGACCTCTTTACCATGCCAAAAGAGAGAGAGCACGCGCATGACACGAAATAAGAGAGACGCGCGAAACTGCCGAGCAATTCCGTTTATCTCCGGCTAAAAATCTTACGCGGGTTATCGATGAGCATCATCTTCAATTGCTCGTCGGTGACGCCCTGTGCTTTCAGCGCGGGGATGACATCGTTATGAATATGCAGGTAATGCCAGTTGGGGAGGATGGTCTGGACCGCCCCTTCGGGCAGCCAGTCGTTGAAACAGGCAGCGTCGTGCGAGAGGACCATCTTGTCGGCGTGGCCGCGCTCGCACATCTTGGCGACGGTGGCGACGCGCTCTTCGAACGGCAAGATCGTGTCGATGCCGAAGCGATCCATTCCGAGATATGAACCGTTGGCAATCAGCTCTTCTAGATATGCGATATCGGTCGTGTCGCCCGAGTGACCGATGACGACGCGAGAGAGATCAACGCCCTCTTCGGCGAAAATGCGTTGTTGTTCAAGTCCGCGCTTGGTGTCGGCGTGAGTATGAGTTGAGATCGGCACTCCGGTCCGGCGGTGCGCCTGCGCAACTGCTCGCAGGATCCGCTCGACTCCGGGAGTGACGCCCGGCTTATCGGTGCAGCACTTTAAAATCGAAGCTTTGACGCCGGTATCGGCGATTCCTTCCTCAATATCTCTGACGAACATCTCGACCATCGGCTCCGGACCGTTGAGGTGCGTTCCCGGACCCTGATAGTAGAAATAGAAAGGGATGTCATCGTAGGTGTAGATGCCGGTCGCAACAATGATATTGATCTCTGTTTGCGCGGCGATGCGCTGAATGCGGGGAATATAGCGACCGAGACCGATGACCGTCAAATCGACGATCGAATCGACGCCACGCGATTTCAGCTCGTTCATGCGCTCGATGGCGCTCGTGATCCGCTGTTCCTCGTCCCCCCAGCTTTCGGGGAAGTTCTGCATAATTTCAGTCGAGAGCACAAAGACGTGCTCGTGCATGAGGGTTGTCCCGAGTTGAGCGGTGTCGATCGGACCGCGCACTGTGTTGATTGTTGGCATTGATCGCCTCCTGTGTGGCAATTTGAGTGAAACAGGTGGGCTAAGCATTTCATATTATTTTTCATTGATCTAGATCAGGACTTCACTTCTTTGAAAATAATGTGGGCCATCGAGTGTGCGCCGCCGTTCGCTAATGGGATTCGAGGCTCCCATTAGCGAACAAAGACCGATCAAATTCCTCTCTTCAAGTAAACCTAACCTATCTGATATCAATGACTATTGATCTGATGTGATTGGCGCAGCATTTGAATGTTGGGATTGAACCGGAGACTGACCCCCGATCCCTGATCCTTGAGACCAATAAATGTATTAGTGATCAGAGGTCAGGGGGCGGTTGGGTTTAATTTGATTTGATTGCTATGACCTTCAAAGGGGAATTATGCAAGCATTCTGGCAGGAACTGCGTCACGGCACGAGATCGCTTTTAAAGAAGCCGGGTTTTACATTGGTGGCGATGATCACGCTCGCGCTCGGCATTGGCGTGAATACGGCGATGTTTACTATCGTCAATGGAATGTTGTTACGCCCCATGCCGTTTAAAGATCCCGAACGGCTGGTCCATCTGGATGAACGCTCGCCGCAGAACGGGCTGGAGACGATGGCTTTTTCGTATCCGGATTTCACTGACTTGCGAACTCGCAGCCGCAGCTATGAGCAGGTGGCGATGTATGAAGAGTCCTCTTATACGCTTGCTGAGAATGGGAACGCTTCACGCGCCGAGCGGATCGACAGTGCGAATGTCACGGCGGATTTGTTCCCTCTGCTCGGAGTCAATGCCATAGAGGGCAGACACTTTCGTGCGGAGGAGGACAAACCGGGTGCGGCCGCCGCGGTGATCATCGGCTATCGGTTGTGGCAGCGGCGGTTCGGCGGTGCTCCAGGCGTCATCGGGCGCGAGGTGCGGATTGACGGCGGTCCGGCGACGATCGTCGGTGTCATGCCCGCCGGGTTCGAGTTTCCGGTCAAGGCGGAGATCTGGAGACCGCTGGCGCTGGCGCTTGATGAACGCGATCGCGGCAGGCATTTCGCCTATGCGATTGGCCGTCTCAAACCGGGGGTGACGATTGAAACGGCGCGCGCCGAATTACAGGCGATTGCCGGAGCCATTGCAAAAGAGCATCCACAGACCAACAACAATGTTGAAGGCGTGATCAAGCCATGGCGCGAGGCCTTGCTCGAAGATACCGGCCAGTTGTTATACCTGTTGCTCGGCGTCGTCGGATTTGTCCTGTTGATTGCTTGCGCCAACGTGGCGAATTTGCTGCTGGCTCGCGGGGCGGCGCGTGCGGGCGAGGTTGCGATCCGCGCGGCGTTGGGTGCGAGTCGCTGGCGCATTATGCGGCAGATGTTGACTGAAAGCCTGTTGCTGGCGGTGAGCGGCGGATTGCTTGGGTTGTTGCTCGCATTGTGGGGCGCCGATGCGTTGATGAAGCTGTTCCCCGACACGTTGCCCTCTTGGGCTCGTTTTACGGTCGATTGGCGAGTCATCTCATTTACGTTCGGCGCGACGATGGTGACGGCGCTGATCTGCGGAATCGCACCGGGATGGCAATCATCAAAGGTCGATCTCCTCTCGGCGCTTAATGATGTGTCGAGGGGCAATGTTGGCGGCCGCCAGCGCCTCCGTAGCTTGTTGGTGATCGGTGAGGTTGCTTTGGCGATGATGCTCCTGATTGGAGCAGGGCTCATGATGAAAAGCTTTCTGCACATCCGGCAGATCAAGACGGGTTTCATCACGGACCGCGTCATGACGGCGAAAGTCGCCTTGCCGGAATCTCAATACGGCGACGCGGCGCGGCGCAACAACTTTTACCAGCGATTGCTCGATCAGCTGGCTGTCGCGCCGGGCATCGAGTCGGTGGCGTTGACTTCGAGCTTGCCGCTCAGTGAAGAGATCTCGGGCACCGGCTTTTACATCGATGGACAGCCCGACCCGGCCGACATCTCGCAGATCCCCATCGCGCTCCTCTCGATTGTCAGTCCACACTATTTCCAAACGATGGGGATGCGGTTGAACAAAGGGCGCGATTTCACCGATGCCGATCGCGAGGGTCAACAGAAGGTCGCGATTATTGATGAGACGACGATGCGCCGCTTCTTCCCGAACGAAGATCCGATCGGTAAACGGCTCAGCCTGGGCGGGAAGAAGAACAATGGGCCATGGTTTACCATCATCGGCGTCGTCAACGAAGTCAGACATTGGGGATTGAAGAAAGATGCCAGGATGGCGATCTACCTGCCATATCAGCAGAGATCGGAAGGCCAAATGACCATCGTTGCACGGTCGGCAGGCGCTCCGGCGCTGGCGGCGGCCGCGCTCAGGACCGAAGTCGCGGCGCTCGATAAAGAGTTACCAATTTACGCTGTCCTTCCGATGGCGGAGGTCGTCGCCAAAGCAATGTGGGACGATAAATACGCGAGTATGTTATTTGTCGCGTTTGCTGCACTGGCATTGGTCCTGGCATCGGTCGGCATTTACGGCGTGATCTCATATGCGGTGACACAGCGCGTTGGAGAGATCGGAATTCGAATGGCCCTTGGAGCGCAAACACGCGATGTTCTGCTGCTGATCATGAGACAGGGGATGAGTTTGATCCTGCTCGGCGTTGGGATCGGTTTGACCGCGTCATTCGCACTGACGCGGTTGATGAAGAGTTTGTTGTTCGGAGTGGGAACTACTGATCTGCTGACGTTCGTCGTCGTCCCGATCTTATTGACCGCCGTGGCAGCGCTGGCCTGTTATCTCCCGGCGCGGCGCGCGATGAAAATAAATCCAATCACTGCATTGAGGTCCAATTAGTAATCATAAACCCGCTGACATCAAGTCCGGGGCAATATGCTGACCCCTGACCCCTGACCCCTGATCCTGGTCCCTGATTCTTTTTGATAAGTATTAGAGACCAGGGATTAGCGGACAGCCATCAGTGTTCGGGGCAGTCTTGAAGAACTGACAGAGGTTCGGTTCCATGGCAGTTGGTGATACAATCTAAACGAAACCACACAAGAATAGTCACCCTTCATTTATGTCCCGGATACTGGGCAGGATTGCAATCATTTCGCGTGCTCTTGGCTCTCTGAACGATCGCCAGCTACCATGGAAATAGGTAATGACGTCCAAAACAAATCAGTCTCCCGTTTTTTACGATCCCCGAGGTCGTCGACAAAGGCGCGTCCGCCAAACCTCAATCACGGTTGGTGTCATCGTCACGATGCTGGCCGCCATCTTCATTATTAGCGTCCTGACTATTCCGGCCATGCCGCAATTGAACCTGAAAGCGGTGAACGCCTTGCCGCGTGCGACTGACGTCAAGCCGGAGCTTCAGAAGCCGGTCAAGAATCGGCTGGAACAAAAGGCGAAGCGCGCCGAGGCCGCGCTCGACCGTGAGCTGAAAACGACGCAGGTTGTGCCGAGCCGTAAACCCGCCCAGATCGATATTGCGCCATTACCCGACAAGATTCCTTTCACCGTGGCGCAGGGCAGTAAGCCGTCAAAGCCGCTCGCCATCGGTTTTTATGTCAATTGGGACGATTCCAGCTACTCATCATTAAAACACAATCTGGCCGAATTGGACTGGCTGGTGCCGGAATGGGTGCGATTGCAGGACGGCGCCAATCCGGTCGTTCGCGAGATTCATCCGGAAGCGCTCGATCTGATTCGCCGTGAAAAACCGAACCTTCCGATCATTCCGATGATTCACAATTCGAAAGAAGGGAATTGGGATGTGCCGGCGCTCGTCCATGCGGTTGAGAACGAATCGAACAGGCAGAAGGTGATCGGCGCGCTCGCCCAATTGATCGGCGATTACAAATGGCAGGGCATCTGTATCGATTTTGAAGAAGTGCCGGAAGCGTCGCAGCCGGGACTCTTGCAATTTATGCAAGAGCTGCACGCGGTCTTTAAACAGCGCGGGTGGTTGGTTATGCAGGCTGTTCCATTCGACGATGACGAATGGAATTATCGGGATTACGCCGAAGCGAACGATTACCTCATGTTGATGGCATACGATGAACATTGGGCAGAGAGCTCGCCGGGCAGTGTGAGCAGCCAGCCGTGGTTTCACAAGATGCTCGAAAGACGCATGCGCGAACTGGCGCCGGAAAAAACGATCGTCTGCATCGGTAGTTACGGATACGATTGGGAGATCAAAGGCGAAGCGACGGAGATGACGTTTCAAGAGGCGGTCCTGACGGCGAAAGAGTCGGACGCGCAGATCCTCTTCGATCCGGTCAAACTCAATTCTTATTTTAAGTACGAAGAGGATGATAAATCGGAGCACGAAGTCTGGTTTCTCGACGCCGTCTCTGCTTACAACCAGATGGTCGATGCCGGTAAATATGGCATTGCCGGAATCGCTTTGTGGCGACTCGGTTCGGAAGACCCTTCGCTCTGGGCGGTCTTTGGCACTCACAAGATGGGAAATTCTCCTCAAGGCTTGAGCGAGATTCGCTATGGTTATGATGTCGATTTCGAGGGAATGGGAGAAATCTTGCATATCGATGCCCAGCCGCAGGATGGCCGGCGCGAGATCGGAATCGATGCGGCGAGCAATCTGATCACGACCAACAAGTATCAAGGGTATCCATCTTCATATGTCATCAGGCGCATGGGGTATAAACCGGGAGTGATCGCCTTGACCTTTGATGATGGCCCCGATGCCGAATGGACCCCGCGCATTCTGGACATCCTCAAGCAAGAACAGGTCAAAGCCGCTTTCTTTATCATTGGACAAAATGGACAGGCCGATCCGGACCTGGTGCGGCGCATCGTCAACGAGGGGCACGACATCGGCAATCACTCGTTCACGCATCCGAACCTGGGAGAGATCCCGGCCCGCGTCACCAAAATGGAGCTGAATGCGACGCGGTTGCTGGTTGAATCGCTGACCGGACGATCGACCAGGCTCTTCCGAGCGCCGTACTTCGGAGATGCCGAGCCGACCACGCCGGACGAAGTCGAACCGGCCAAGATCGCCAATGATCTGGGCTACATCATTGTCGGGTTGCGGGTCGATCCTGATGATTGGGCGATGCCCGGCGCCGATGCGATTGTCGAGAGGACGATCGCCGGCATCACAAATCCCGATCCGGATCAGCGCGGTCAAGTCGTGCTCCTCCACGACGGCGGCGGAGATCGGGCGCAAACTGTAGATGCCTTGCCGAGATTGATTCACGAATTGAGGGCTCGCGGCTATCGCTTCGCGACGATTTCAGAGCTTGCCGGCTTGTCGCGTGATCAAGCCATGCCGCCGGTTCAATTCGACAGGAGCTTTTATGCGCGCGCCGATACCATCACCTTTTATGCCTTTTCATTTGCCGGCTGGTTGATGCGCTGGGTCTTTTTGATCGGCATCGTCCTGGGGTTGGGTCGCATGATCTTGATCGGCACGTTGGCGTTTGCGCAATGGTTGCGAGCGCGGAAACGAGAGCGCACACACGCCGGTGAAGGTTTTCAACCCTCTATCTCGGTGATTGTGCCCGCCTATAATGAAGAGAAGGTGATTGTGAGGACCATTGATGGCCTCCTCGCTTCTGCCTATCCGAACCTTGAAATTGTCGTCGTCGATGACGGGTCTCTCGATCGAACGAGCGAAGTGGTCGCCGAAAAATTCAGCCAGAACCCCCAGGTGCGGTTGTTCACCATCTCGAACGCGGGCAAAGCAGAGGCGTTGAATTTTGGTCTGCGCCAATCGAATGGAGAGGTGATTATCGGGCTTGACGCCGATACGGTCTTTGAGAAAGGGACGATTGGCGCGCTGGCGCGGCGGTTCGCCGACCCGGAGATCGGTGCGGTTGCCGGTAATGCGAAAGTCGGCAACCGGATCAACCTGATCACACGTTGGCAGGCGCTTGAATACGTGACATCGCAGAATCTCGACCGGCGCGCATTCGCCAGTTTGAACTGCATTACGGTGGTTCCTGGGGCGGTCGGAGCCTGGCGCCGGGAATTGCTCGAACAGGTGGGCGGTTTCGCTTCGGATACTCTGGCCGAAGATCAGGACTTGACTCTCAAAGCTCGCCGTCTTGGTTATAAGATCGGTTATGAGGAAGATGCCATCGCCTGGACCGAAGCCCCGGACATGGTCAGAGGACTGGCGAAACAGCGGTTCCGCTGGTCGTTCGGGACGCTGCAGTGTGTCTGGAAGCATCGCGATGCGTTGTTCCGGCCAAAATACGGCGCACTGGGCTTCATCGCCCTGCCGAATGTTCTGATTTTTCAGATCTTGTTTCCGCTCATCTCTCCCGTGATGGATCTGCTCTTCATCTGGACCTTCATCTCGGCTATTCTCGAACGGCTTGAACATCCTGCCGAATATGCGATTACTAATCTGGGGCACGTCATGTTTTACTACGCGCTGTTCCTGGCGGTCGATTGGTCAGCGGCCATCTTCGCTTTTGTCATGGAGAAACGCGAGCAATGGAGCCTGCTCTGGTGGTTGTTCTTACAGCGCTTCTGTTATCGGCAAGTGATGTATTACGTCATGATCAAATCGGTCTTGACGGCGTTACGCGGCGCACTGGTTGGTTGGGGCAAGCTTGAGAGAAAGGCGACTGTCGCCATGCGGTCGTGATTGGACCGCTGGCCGGCCAGTGCTTGCCGATACTCGCCGGGCCGTGATAGAACAACGGATGAATTCCATTCCATCTACATCATCAAAGGAGAGAGAATGACACTCATTAAAGAGACATCTGAGCCCGTCCTCCTCTTGAATCAAAAAGATAATGTCGGTATCGCGCGGATGCCGGTCCCGGAGGGAGCCGAAGTCATTGTCAACGAATCCAAGGTCACTGCGCGCGCAATGATTGCGCCCGGTCACAAGATCGCCTTACGCCCAATTGCTTCGGGCAATTTAATTCATAAATACGGTGAAACGATCGGTAAGGCGACTCAGGATATTTTGCCTGGCGATTGGGTTCACACCCACTGTGTCACGCCCGATTTCGGCGGCAAGAACTACGAATATGCGACGCATTCGCCGGCGACCGATTATTTCGCCCCGGAAGATCTCGGGACGTTTATGGGTTATTCGCGCGAAAACGGCGATGTCGGGACGCGTAATTACGTCGCGGTCATTGCTACCTCGAACTGTTCGAGCCATGTGGCTACTGAGATCGCCTTTCAGCTTAGAAATGTCGGTCCCGACACGCACGGGGTTGACGGCGTAATTGCCATTCCGCACCAGGAAGGCTGCGGGCATTCGCAGGGAGAGGATACCTGGCAACTCGAACGGACCATCGCCGGGATGATCTTTCATCCGAACGTCGGAGCTGTCTTGATGGTCAGTTTAGGCTGTGAGGTCAATCAGATCTCGAAATATATCGGCACCACGCAACTTGGCCAGCAAGCTTTTCGGAAGGGCAAATTGATTGTCGGGCTTGAGATGCAGTCGAGCGGCGGGACCCGGCAGACCGTCGCTAACGGCGTTGCGCAGGTCGAGGAGTTGATCAAGCATTGCAGTCAGATGAAACGCACGCCGCAACCGCTGAGCAAGATTTTACTGGGGACGAACTGCGGCGGTTCGGACGCATTCTCAGGTATCTCCGCAAATCCTGCGCTGGGTTATGCGAGCGATCTGATTGTCCGCTCGGGCGGAACATCAGTTCTCGCTGAAATCCCTGAATGCATGGGCGCGGAACATCTGCTGACGCGCCGTGCGTCTGACGAAGCGACCGGTCGAAAGGTGATCGAGGTGATTGACTGGTATCAGGGGTATCTGCGCCGATTCGGCGGCGGATGGGATGATAATCCATCGCCGGGCAACAAAGCAGGAGGCATCACCAACATCACTGAGAAATCGCTCGGCGCGGTGGCCAAAGGCGGAACGACGGCTTTAACCGGCGTCTTCGCATACGCTGAACGTGTTCAGACCAAGGGCTTCGTCCTCATGAATACGCCAGGGTACGATCCGGTTTCGCTCACGGGGATCGCCGCCGGCGGAGCCAATATGATTTGCTTCACCACGGGGCGCGGTTCGGGCATCGGCTTTCCCGTCGTGCCGGTTATTAAGATTTCATCGAATTCGCGTATTGCTCGCGCCATGGAAGATAACATCGACATCAATGCCGGCACGATCGTCGATGGCAAAGAGACGATTCACGATGTCGGTCAAAAGATCTTCGATACTATTTGCCGCATCGCGTCAGGCGAAAGGTCGAAGAGCGAGATGTTAGGTCATAAGGAGTTTGTCCCGTGGCGTATCGGCCCGGTATTATGAGCAGCATGGCTAAACTGAAAAATGGCAATCTCATTCGAGTCCTGGCAATGGCCGCGCTGATCGCCTGCTGGCAGTCATGCCGGGGTGAACAACCCACGACGCTCAATCTCTCCTCTTCGACCGATGCGCAGGGTAAGAAACGAGCCGTGACTTTGGCCGAAGTCCCGGCCCGTTTCAGCCGGATGCTCGTCGGCACCATCGATAATAAATTGGCCATTCAGATGGAACTCAACCGCAACAAAGAAAATTTGTATGGCCGATATTTTTACGAGCGGAAGCGTGATGGTCTGTATCTCGGCCTCTCCGGGACGGTCGAACCATCCGGAACCGTGAAACTGGAAGAGTTCGATGGTGAAAAGACCACCGGCTACTTCACCGGTAATCTGGTCAATGAAGTTGTCGATGGCGAGTCAACCCTGAGATTAAAAGGAGTATGGGCGACGTCACAGAACGCCGCCGAAAAGGAGAAAAAGCCATTTGAACTGGCCGAAAGGCATTTTGATCTCGGCGGTCTCAAATTCATCTCTAAAGATCAGAGTGAGGAACTAAAGCCTCAGCGAATTAAAATTGATGCCACTCATCCCGAACTCACCGGCAGCAATGATCCCCGAGTCGAGACATTCAACAAAGAGATGAGGGATTATATTGCTAAAGAGATCAAAGGATTCAAAGATGAATTCAAAGTAGACGATAAAGATGCCCGGCCGACCGATTCTGAAACCTCGGAGAATACGCTGGATATTCATTATGAGGTGGCGCATGCCGACAAGGATTTGATCAGTATTACTTATACAGGCTCTAGCTACACCGGCGGCGCGCACGGCAACTCCGCCAGCGTGACGTTCAACTATGATCTCAGTCATGGCCGGATGTTAGCGCTCTCTGACCTCTTTATGCCGAACTCCAAATATCTGGGAACGATTGCCGATTACTGCATCAAGGCGATTGAGCGGCGCAAGATCAGTGATCCTGATTGGATCCGAAAGGGAGCAGAGGCGAAGGAAGATAATTATGGCAGTTGGAATATTTTGCCCCAGGGGTTATCGATCACCTTCGACGCTTATCAGGTTGCAGCTTATGCGGCGGGAGCGCAAGAAATCGTCGTGCCTTACTCAGCTTTGAAAGGCGTGATCAAGCCTGATGGACCGCTCGCGGCTTTCGCTAAATAGATGGGGTTGGGTCGAGATCGATTTTGTCAGGAAAGAGCGCCATGATTCATCTGCAAGCAATCAGTTTAAAGCCGGGAGCGAAGAACCGGACCGGCTTTCCTTTCGATCTGCCGCTCATCAAAAACTTCGACGGGATGGACTTTCGTTCACCGGTCACCTTTTTTGTCGGTGAGAATGGATCAGGCAAGTCAACTTTGATCGAGGCGATTGCCGCGGGCGCCAACTCCGCTGCGATCGGCGGAGACGATCTGGCGCGCGATGCCACGCTCGAACACGCGCGGGCATTGGCCAAGCAGTTGAAATTTGCCTGGCAACAGAAGAGCCACCGGGGGTTTTTCCTGCGAGCCGAAGACTTCTTCAATTTCGCGCGGCGCTTGCAATCGATGACAAAAGAGCTGCAAGAGATTGCGAAGGGGTTCGAGAGCGACTACAGCGGTTATGCTTTAGGATTGGCGCAAGGTTCGGTCCTCGCGCAGCGCCGCGCGCTGGTCGAAAGATATGGGGAGAATCTCGATGCCAATTCACACGGCGAAAGCTTTTTAAAATTGTTTCAGGCGCGTTTTGTGCCGGGCGGCCTGTACCTGCTGGACGAACCGGAGGCGCCGCTCTCGCCCCAACGCCAGCTTGCCTTTCTCGCCATGCTCAAAGAGATGGTTGCGGAAAACTCTCAATTCATCATTGCGACCCACTCGCCGATTCTCATGGCTTTTCCGGACGCGGTCATCTACAGCTTTGAAAACCAGCAAATTCGCGAGATCGCTTATGATGATGTGGAGCATGTTTCGCTGACGCGGGCCTTTCTCAACAATCCTCAATCATTTCTTCGCCATCTTTGACACTATCCACAACCAGGTGACGGATGAGATCAGGAAATTGGCCGATCTCGCGCATTTCCCAAGGAAGAGCGGCCACTACCTACGAAAACGGCTATCACCAATACATTTAATGGAATTGTTGGAACTTACAGCGGGCCTCAGTTGAATAGGAATATCTACAACGCTATTGCTTGATGTTTATAGACTCGCGAGAGTTTTAACCATGTCCTATTCCGCTGATAACCGCTGTAGATTCTGGTATCCAACGGTTTGTAGCTGCTGTCATACTCTGACACCTACGTGCGGCTGTCTGGAAGTAAATACTAAAAGAATCGAGAGAAGATGACACAATTCAATTACGGAGCATTAAGTTTATGAGAAAATTTATATTGTTATATTTGGGAAGCACAATATTAACGTCACTCTATCTTCAGGCTATTGTGAATGCCAGGACGCCGTCCCTATTTAAGCAACGAGCAACAGAGGCGGATGTGATTATGATTGGTTCGGGGCAGCGGGAGTCAACAGACGGCGCATTAATTAAACTCAGTCCACTCAGAATATTGAAGGGGCCATCATCTCTGAAAGATGGAGGACCGGTCACTGCCGTTTGGAAACCTGAATTCAAAGGCAACTCTGTTCCGGTAAATTCGAAAACTGGTACCGGGCTATGGTTTCTGAAAGGCAGTGAGAACAGCGGTTTCACGATCTTACCGGCCGTTAGGGAAAATGAATGGTATTTCCCTTTTTTTGGCAATAAATCTCCTGAAGACGTGGGATTAGCTTATGGCGAAGCCGATAGTTACGAGAAAAAATTAGTCAGCATGATCGGAGCCGAGCTGGAAGGATCGTGGGGTGTCGGCGGTAATAACCGGGTCGGCCGCATAGTATCGGCGGTTATTGGGCTGTCGGTTGATGAACTTGATGGTTTATCCGATCTGGCTGCGCGATTCTCCAAGTCCGAGTCTGCGCGCCTCAGAGCAATTAGTATTAATTGGAGAATCCATGGTGGAGATGGGGCCGCGTTGAGCGAACTGGCATTAGACAAAGATGTCCTGGAGCTCTATTCAAAACCAAACCTTCCAATTAACGGGATAGGTTATTTCCGAAGCGAAGACCCCAGGGATATCGAGACGTTAGCCAAACTTACGGATGCACAATATCCAACTTCATTACGTGAAGAAGCCGCCTACGTTCTGAGAGCTGTTCACAATAAAGCTGCCGTGCCGCACTTGGCGAAGCTGCTCGATAGCGATTTAAAAAACACGAGGTACAATGCCGTGGCCGGACTTGCGGCGTTTGCGCAAGGTCTACCGATCGCTACTCCTGAAAATATCGCAAGCGGTGGTTGGCTCGCCCCGAAATCAAAAAGTGTTTTTGCGACGGAGGAAGTCCGAGATAAGTTTCCGGCAACCGACATCTTTGATCAGAATGAAGGTTATTATATCGGGTTCTGGCAAGGATGGTGGGCAGCGAATCAGGCGAAAATTGCCCAATGATCTTTCGTCGCCAGCCGTGCTGGAATCCGGCATGGCAACAGATATAAAAAGCCGGCTGCCCGTTGAGGAACCCGCAGCCGGCTTTCGAGTTTTGATATAGATATTGTTTACCTTGGCAATGATTCTGGTTGAGCATTCGCCGGGCTCGCGACAGCGGCGACGGCCAAATTAATCGCCGCGCCGATCGCAATTACGACGAGCGGACTAAGGATCATGAAGTAGATAGGTACTCGGCCAAATGCGTGACTCTTGATTAAGGTTTCGATGGCATGAGCGATCAGGGTGATAGCAAAAGCTCCAGTGGCGAATTGCCACCTCTGCCAGTACGAGGCAAAACGCCGTGCCCCCCAGATCAGGGCCAGGAAAAGCCCACCATACCAATAGAACACCTCTTTGCCGGCAATAAAATAAATATCAGCCAGCACGAGGGTCAAGGCACCAAGTACGCCGAACGCGACGCTCTGGCTTAAAACTAAGCGATTCATATCAACCTCCATTGTGTGTGCACAGGTGGAATTTGCTATGTGGCTATCAGGTGTATAGATTGGCCATCGTACATCTGTCAAGACTGACGGTAGGTCTAAGCTTGGCATTGATGTATCGCCACATCAATTTATCCTGGAGAGGAAGTTCCGCCGCTAAGGGGTTAAATTTCTTCGATACTCTTCAATTTTGGCTTTTTCTTCTTCGCCGATTGCTTTGAGCTTATTGATCCATCCGTCCCGATATGGTTTGAGGGTGTTGACGATGGTCTCAGCGACCGCCAGATTGCGGAACCACTTTTTGTCGGCGGGCACGACGAACCACGGCGCTTGCGGGGTGCTGCAGCGATTGATTGCGTCTTCGTAGGCGCGGGTGTAATCGTTCCAGCGCTCACGCTCCTTCCAGTCATTGACCGCAAGTTTCCAGTATTTCTCCGGATTCTCTTCGCGCGCGAGTAATCGTTTCTCCTGCTCCTTTTTACTGATATGCAGGTAGAACTTGAGAATGATCGTGTTAATCTCGGCGAGCAGCCTTTCAAAGTTGTTGATGTGATCGTAACGTGCCCGCCAGACCTTATCGGGAACCAGTTTGTGAACGCGAACGATGAGCACGTCTTCGTAATGCGAGCGATTGAAGATCGCGACCTCGCCGCGTCCGGGCGTCTGTTGGTGAACGCGCCAGAGAAAGTCGTGCGCTCGTTCCTTTTCGGTTGGAACCTTGAATGAAGCGACATAACAGCCGAGCGCATCGAGCGGCCCCAGGACCGCCTTGATCGTGCCGTCCTTGCCGCTGGTGTCGCGGCCTTGCAGGATGATCAGAAGCGCATGTTCGCCGGCGGCATAGAGCAACTCTTGCAGCTCGGTTAGCTCTTCACTCAGCGCTTTGAACCGCCCCTCGCATTGATCTCGATCCAACCCCGCATCATCTTGCGGATCGATATCTTTCAGCTTAATCGGCTTGGCGCCCGTGATTTTATGCATAAGCCAGTATAAGAGGTGGGAGACAGCAAGGAGGAGAAAGAGTGAAGGAAGGAAGGGATGAAGTGCGGAACTTTATTTAAAAAATTCCTCTTCCCGCCTTCATCCTTTCTCCTTCTTCACTATCATCCTTTCTCCTCACCTATGCTGCTCCGTTCTTTTTGAACCACTCGACTAAACGCTTCCAGCCGTCTTGGGCCTGTTCTTTTCGATAGCTTGGCCGATAGTCGGCATTGAAGCCGTGTGGAGTATCAGGATAGAGAAGGATCTCGGAGGGTTTATTGGCGTCTTTCAGCGCCTTCTGCATTTGCTCGACGGTATCGGTCGGAATCCCCTGATCCGCGCCGCCGTAGAGGCCAAGGACGGGAGCTTTGAGATCCTTGACCACGTCGATCGGGTTCTTCGGATGCAGTTCGTCCGTAGGACCGACGAGGCGGCCATACCAGGCGACGCCGGCTTTCACTTTGGAATTATACGCGGCATAGAGCCAGACGACCCGGCCGCCCCAGCAAAAACCGGTGATCGCGAGTTTGTCGGTATTGCCGTTGTTCTTCTTGGCCCAGGCGACGGCGCTGTCGAGGTCCGACATCACCTGATTATCCGGAACTTTAGAGACGACTTTGTTGATGATCTCATTCATCGGAAGTTTGGAGACATCGCCCTGTCGCGCGTACATCTCCGGCGCGACGGCCAGGTAGCCGATCTTGGCGAACCGGCGGCAGATGTCTTTGATGTGTTCGTGAACGCCGAAGATCTCCTGGACGACCAGAACTGTCGGGAAGTTCTTTCCCCGAGCTGGCATTGCCCGATAGGCGGGAATTTCACCGCTCTTGACCGGAATTTTGACTTCGCCTGCAATCAGGCCATTGTTATCGGTGGTGATGATCGTTTGCGCTTGAATCGGCTGAACTGCAAAAGCGAAGCCGGCGGTCAGCGAGGTGACGACGAATGTGCGGCGCGTCACCTCCGGCGCCTCTGGGAACAGCCCTTTTAATTCATCATGAGTTTCCATCATTGCTCCTTTGGAAAGGTGGAACAGTTTCCAATCTGTTCATGATTAGCTTTAGCGGGGCCGCACAGACGACAGTCTGCGCCGTTCTCTCCGGTTAATTATTGGCCACCTGTTTCGGGAGAGTTTCGGGCAAAGTTGCGATCGCATAAGCCAATACAGTCATGACTGCGGCGTTTTCTGCTAATTCGCGTGGATTGATCTTATCCAATGTGTCAGCGGGGGTATGGTGATATCTAAAGTAAGTCCGTTCGTCTTGAATCGGAGCGAACCCCGGGACACCGGCGTTTTCGAGCGGCGAAATGTCGGCGCCGACAGGATTGGTCACCTGGCGAATGGCGCCGGCTCCGAAACTTTGCAACAGATTCGCGATCGGTTGCAAGATCGGCAGTGCATTTGTTGCGACGTGCGCATAGAAGCCGACCGGATGGCCGGCTCCGAGATCGCTTTCGATCGCCGCAATGTGATTGAGCACCTCGTTTGGTCGATTCTGAAAATATGTTGTGCCGCCGCGCAGTCCGTTCTCTTCATTCATCCAGGCGATGACTCGAATGGTGCGTTTAGGAGTGAGCTTTAATTGGCGGCAGAGGTTCGCGACCTGCATCGCGACCGCGACACCCGCGGCATCGTCCAACGCTCCTGTTCCCAGATCCCACGAATCCAGATGTCCCGAGACAATGATGATCTGCTCCGGCGATTGGCTTCCCTTTAAATCGGCGATGACATTGTAACTCTCGGCATCGGGCAGCGTCTTCGGCGCCAAAGTTAGACGCATCTGAACCTCTCCTTGCGAGACCAGATAAGCTATTGCTTCGGCATCTTCAGCGGTAACGGCGGCGGCGGGAATCTGTGGCACGCCGTCGGCGTAACGCGTCGATCCGGTATGCGGCAGCCGGTAAGCGCCGCTCCCCGCCGAACGATTTAACGCGGCCACCGCACCCAGGCGAGCCGCAGCTACTGCGCCTCCGCCGCGATAGGCCACCGCTTGACTATATGCTTCAAGCCCGAAACCTTGCGCCTGCAATTTCTCATCGAACTTCGCATTGAAGAGGACGATCTTGCCTTTAACTTTGCTCTCGCCGAGCGTGTTCAGTTCATCGAAATTATTGACGACGACGACCGGCGCAACCAGGCCCGCCGGAGGAGTCGCGATGCTGCCGCCGAGCGCCGTCAGGACGACCTTTTGCGTTGTTCCGGGAGCCATGCCGGGGAATTGCGTCAGCTCCCCGGTTTCGACGCCACGCACCCAATGCGGGACCATCGTCTTTTCAAGTTTTACCTCGAGCCCCAGTTTCCGCATCTCTTCGGCGACATATTCGACGGCGCGTTGCGCTTGCGCCGACCCACTCAAACGGGGACCGATGTTGGTGGTCAAGTAAGCGGTCTGTTTGAACGCATAATCGCTGGCCAGCGCCGCTTGCTGCAATCGCTGCAATTCATCCAACAATTGCGGCGGATAAGTGTAATTTGATCCACGACCGCGCCGCTGCGCAGCCACCGAAAAAATTAGGATCAAACATACTACGATGACGATAGTGAAGGAGAGAACTCGGGTTTTTATCATAGTGCGGGGATTGTAAGCGAGACGTGAACCAAACGCCAAGACGGTTTTAAATTCCAATATCCGTTACCGGTAAACAAGTGTCCGACAATCAATAATTTTGCTGCTCATTTGATAAATCCGCGCACGTGGAGCCAGTTTTCGAGCATCTTGGACCACGTGCTGAGCACGGGATTATTTTGCGCCAATCCCACCCCGTGTTTGCCTGTTTCATAGACGTGCAGCTCATAAGGGACTTTGGCTTTTCGCAGAGCCGCGGCGAACATCATGCTGTTTTCGACCGGGACGGTGGCGTCATCGGTGGTATGAAAGAGAAACGCGGGTGGAGTCTTTACCGTAATCTGTTTCTCGTTCGACATCAGGTCGATCAATTCCTGTGGTGGCTCTTTGCCGATGAGGTTCTGGCGCGATCCCGGATGCGCAAACGGTAGGGTCATGGTGATGACCGGATAGCAGAGAATCAGCAGGTCCGGCCGGCTGCTCGCTTTTTCGATCGGATCGGTAGCATTCGGATTGCCGTCGTCAAAATGCGTTCCTGCGGTCGAGGCGACGTGGCCGCCGGCAGAGAATCCCATGACTCCAACGCGATTGGGATCGATCTTCCATTCGCTTGCTTTGACGCGCGTGGTTCGAATCGCGCGCAGCACATCCTGCATCGGCGCCGGATGGCTATATCTCGGCCCCAGCCGATATTTCAAAACGACGGCGGTCACGCCAATGCTGTTGAGCCAGACGGCAATATCGTGTCCTTCGTGCGACGCCAGTCTGGCATAACCGCCGCCGGGACAGACGACGATTGCCGAGCCGGTAGCTTTCTCGGCGGGCGGCTGATAGAGCTGAATGCTCGGAATATCTTCGGGTTGATTACCCTTCGCGCCGGGCGCGCCTTCCGGCCACAAGGGCATGGCGGACGGTTGATTCCAATTTTGATTGGGGCTCTGGGCACATGTCACAATGCAAATGCAGAGCATCAAGCATAGCAAAATAAAGTTTGCCATCATGGTCTTCCTTATTCTTCGCCTGGTTGTATTTGAGAGTTGGTCGTAGTGCGGGTGCAGTTATACAGCAATCGGAGGGATGTGCAAAGGGAAAGGGGTGGGTCCGGACCCACCCTTTTGGCTGTCGAATTGTCGATCCCCAAGTGAAATTTAATTGATGATTTTTGCCGTCAGCACGAGGATCATCGCTCGGTTGCCGAAGCCTGCGGTTCCGACAACGACTTTCTCGCCGTCACGAACCTCGAGGTTGCTTTTTACTCTGGAATTACCGAATCCAAAGACCAGATTCTCCAATACTACAGTCGAAGGACCCGTGGTCGATGGAATGACCTTCACATTGTAAATTGAGTAATCGTAGTTGGCTCTATCTATGCCTGTCTGCGTTTCTCCGTCCGGCTTTTTTGTAATTTCCGTCCACTCCGCATAGCCCTTGCCTCCAAGCTCGAAATCGCGAATTCGCGGATAATTGCCGGCTTTGACGCGTTGTACCACTGAAGTGATGAGCCGATAGTTGCTAAAGCTCAAGGTCGCCCGAAGCTGTTTAAGCACGTCGTTCAGCTCAGCGGGATATCGCGCGGTCTCTCCTTCGTCGGCACTAAGAAGCAGATGCATGTGAATCTCGACATTGGGTTCGGAGCGCGGCGTCGGTGGAACGTCCAAACGTTTGATGGCTTCTTCAATGATGGCGATGTTTTCGGGAAAATCGCGGACGGTAATCGTCTTCAGCTCACGGTTGGAGCTGATGGTCGCCCCTTTGAAACCGCTCCCAAGCAGCTGGATCGTTGGACTGAGGTCGGTGGGGTCGCGATACTTGAGCTCGAAGATCTTGCCCTTGAACCCGGTATTTTCGACGTAATCCTTTTGCGGCGCCGGTTGTGATGTTTGTTGAGCGAATGCAGTCAACCCAACGGTGATCATCAAACAGAGCATAATCATGTGCCTGGTCACTTTAAGCATAGCTTCTCCTATTTCATGTGGATCTCAGATCCTGACGAACTATCTACCTTCGGCGCAAACCAGATGATCCGAATCTTTGGATCGGCCGTTTGAATCTCAATCCGCAGCATGTCTCGGTCTCTCTCAACGTCAAGATCGTTACCATCATTGTTGACCGGAGGCTCGATCGGAGACTCAATCGTTGAACTGATCAAATCCGTCAATTGAGACGCCGTGACAGAGACGAGATCATCTGTCTGAACAGGAGGCAGAGCCGTCGGCCGTGCCTTGGCGGCAAATCTGCCGGCGATGGGCCGCTTTCTCACTGATCTTGAATTGATCGCTGCCGCGTCATCTTGGCCTGGTTGGCCCGTTTTTTCGGGCTGATTCCGTGGGCCAGGCGTCGAATCTGTCGTGGCCATCTTTCTGTTTGCCTGATTGGGTTGGTTCGATCCTTCCCGGCGAGAGAGATAGATGACGAATCCGCTCACCAGGATCAAGAGAGCGATGGAACCTGCCAGAACTACTCGCCGGTTCCAGGCGGGCATAAACTGGGCCGGCGCCAGCCAGTCAAATCGTGGCAGCCACGACGATCGAGGCTGCATCGGCGCGATCTCTTGGTGCAGAGCATCGCGCAGCCCGTCAAATATTGTCTCGTCGAACTGTGGCGTGGCGAAATGACGGAGCCAGTTCCTGCTCTCTTCAAATTCAGTGGTCAATTGCCGGCAGTTCGGACAACTCTCGAGGTGGCGGCGTACTTGTCCAGCCTCTCGCGGTTTCAAATCCTCGCCGACATAGAGAGGAATCAACTTTTCGATTTGTGTGCAGTTCATGCGGGGCCTCGCTTTGATCTCTTGAGCCATCGCTCTCGAAATGCCTTGATCTTGGCTCTGGCCGAACAGATTTGTGATCTGACGGTCGTCGGGCTCGATCCTAAAATCTGCGCGACCTCTTCGGTCGAAAAACCTTCCAGATCGCGAAGCACGATCGCCGCGCGTTCTTTCTCGGTTAAAGTCGCAAGCGCGCGGGCGATCAGCGCCTGTTCCTGTGAGAAGATTGCGGCCGATTCGGTATTGTCCGGGCTGACCGGTTCAATCAGATTGCCCGATTCAACCCCGGCTTCAAGAGAGGTCTGGTTGTTGCGTTTGCGTTGACGCCAGATGTCTCGACAAACATTGACGGCGATGCGATAGAGCCAGCCGGAGAAATCCTGTGTCGGATCGAACTTATTGAGATTTCTGTAGATTCGTAAAAAAGTCTCTTGTGCCGCATCGCGCGCATCATCCTGATTGCCGAGCATCCGCCAGGCGAGCGCGATCACTTTCCGTTGATGGCTCAGGATAATTTGGTCGAAGGCTGTTGCATCGCCGGCTTTGGCGCGCACAATTAATCGTGCGATCGGTGCGGTCTCTTCAGTCGTTCCGCCATCCAGCCTCATTGGCCCGATTGGCCCGATTGGGTCACTCATGAGCGCCATATCCATGATCTCGCCCGGCACAGTTCGTTTCCTCCTCGCGTGCTCAATTACCTCTACTTGGCTGGTCTCTTAAACGTTGAGAAGTTTTTGAGGGAGCAAAAATAAATTAATTGCGCGGTGGTTCATCACTTATCTTTTTTATCCTCTTGGGCAGATCGGATCGCGCGGAGCAGCACTCGGAAATCCCGCTTTTGCTGTTCAATCGTGCGCACGGTGATGAGCACCTGAGGGCTCGGATGATAAAGTGGGACGAGCACTCGCCCGTTCCACTCTAAAATCTTCGCGGCGTCTTCGCGCAAACGATAATGATGCAATTCAATCGAGCGCAGCGCGTCGAGCGCGACGGCGCCCATAGTCGCAATAATGAGCGGGTCGATCAGTTCAATTTGGCGTTTCAAAAAATGAGAGCAGTTGCGAAGCTCCAGGCGGCTGGGTTTGTCATTGGCGCCGCTCGGTTTGCGCGGGTTGCAAAGGGCGCTGTTGGTGATAAAGATCTCGTCGCGGCTGAGATTGATCGAAGCGAGCAACGTTTCGAAGTTCCGGCCCGAGGTATCGCCGTGAAATGGAATGCGCGTCCGGTCGCCTCCATTGCGGCCCGGAGCCTCGGCGATGAACATGACCCGCGCATTGAGCGAGCCGTTGAGCCGGCTGAGCACGGCTTGCCGGTCGTGCATTCGTTCACAGGCCGTACAGGCGGCCGCTTCGGAAACGAGTTGATCAAAGGATTTTTCTTTATTCACAACAAGATGAGGCTACATCCTCTGAGAGATGACGACAAGGTTGAGAAGATCGCCAATCAAAAGTAAAATCTAAGTTTCTCATGAACAGATCAACTGTGACGAAAAGGGTGAGCCATGAACAATGAGACGAAATTTCAGGGTGCGGGTGGGACGCCGGGCGGTATTGGCGCATTCCTGGTCGGATTATTCATGATTGTGGTCGGCGGATATCTCTTTACCGAGCGTGTCACGATCACGAGCGGATATTGGCAACTCTGGGGTTACAATGCCTTTGGATTGACATTATTTCTGCTCCTTTTCGGAATCGGCTTTCTCTTCTTTGATGGGCGTTCGATCATCGGGTGGTTGCTGACGGTCATTTCTCTCATCATGATTATCACCGGAATCATCACCAATCTTCAGCTCTATTTCAATCCAACCAGCTTGATGGGGACGTTCATCATGCTCGGATTGATTGCCGCCGGCGTCGGATTGGTCGCGCGCTCATTAAGGTCATCTTAAGATTTGGGCTAAGATTCGGGCTAAGTTTCAGGTTTTGAACGGCGAATCGGAGTGATTCAGGACCTGGGACCCAGGGCTTTTAGGTTGAGCATTGAGTAGTCAAGGCAAATTTATTACAGACCGAGATTGGCTGATCTTCTACTTCAAGAAGTATCGATGGCAATTGATCTTTGGAACGTTCTTCGTGTCGGCCTCTGTGATCTTCGGGGTCTTTGTGCCGCGTTATGTCGGCCATGCGATCGATGATCTGTGGAAGGGGGGCGTCACGTATGAGAGGCTGCTGCGTTCAGTTTCGATCATCATCGGGACCAGCGTTATCAGCGGCATCTTCCTGTTCTTGCAGCGGCGGACCTTGATCAATATGTCGCGATATATCGAGTACGACCTGCGGCAAGATTTTTACGGTCACCTCCAACGACTCCCACTGGAATTTTTCCATCATCATCGCACCGGCGATTTGATGGCGCGCGCGACGAACGACCTGGGCGCGGTCCGGCAAATTGTGGGTCCGGCGATTATGTATACCGAGCAGACAGTGTTCCGCGTGCTGATTATCCTGCCGATCATGTTTCGGATCAGCCTGAAGCTGACGTTGATTCTGTTGATGACCATGCCGCTGGTCTCATTGACGGTGAAATATTTCGGCCATCGGATTCACGTCCAATTCGAGAAGATTCAGGAATTTTTCTCCGAGATCACGGCGCGCGCGCAGGAGAATTTGACGGGGGTCCGCGTCGTCCGCGCGTATGCACAAGAGCAGAGTGAAATGGAAGAGTTCGCTCTGCTCAATCGGCAATACGTCGATCGTAATATCCGCCTGGTGAAATTGTCTGCCGTCTTTCGGCCGCTCATGCAGTTCTTCATCGGGCTCGGTTTTGCCGCCATCCTCCTGGTCGGCGGACTCGAAACCGCCCGCGGGCGAATGACGGTCGGCGAGTTCACCGCCTTCAATCTCTATCTCGAACAACTGATCTGGCCGCTGATCGCGATGGGATATGTCGTTAATCTGTTGCAGCGCGGGACAGCGAGTTTGAAACGGATGCATCAGATTCTCGCGACCGAACCGGCGGTTGCCGACGCGCCAGGCATCAAGCCGCATCAATATCGGGATCGTGAAGGAGCGATCGTCGAAGGATTGAGAGGTAAGATCGAATTGCGGAATCTCTCGTTCCGTTATACGCCCGAATCACCGTGGGTTCTGTCCGACATTAATCTGGTCATTAATCCCGGGCAGACCGTCGCCTTCATTGGCCGGACCGGCGCGGGCAAATCGACGTTGATGAATTTGATTCCGCGGTTGCTCGATGCCGGTCCCGGAATGGTCTTGATTGATGACAAGCCGATCCGGGAACTCCCTCTCAAGCAATTACGCGAAAACATCGGTTATGTCCCGCAAGAGACTTTTTTATTCAGCGAGACCCTGGCCGAGAATATCGCCTTTGGGATCAACCGCGATTTCCGCGCCGTGGCGCCGGGGCGTCCGGAAGGGAGCCGAACCGAGACTGACGCGGAGTTGGAGAAGAGGATTGAGCGGGCTGCCGATGTCGCCGGTCTGGCTGATGACGTGAATGCTTTTCCCAATAAATACCAGACGATTTTGGGCGAGCGGGGCATCACGCTTTCAGGCGGGCAGAAACAGCGGACGGCCATTGCCCGCGCGGTGATCCGCGAGCCGAAGATCTTGATCCTCGATGATTCGCTGTCGGCGGTAGATACCTATACCGAGGAGAGAATCCTCTCTCAACTTCGTGGAGTGATGCGAGGCCGGACCTCACTGATCGTTGCGCACCGGATCTCGACGGTCAAAGAGGCTGATTTGATCTGTGTGTTGGACCACGGACGAATCGTTGAACGCGGCACACACGGAGAGTTGATGAGGCTGAATGGAGTATATGCGGATCTTTATGAACGGCAGTTGTTGGAGGAAGAGTTAGCCGCAACATAAGCCGATCATCGAGCGATTTCCGGGCCTTCAACTGGCCACTGACCTCTATGAAAAGATCAGGGAACAGTGGCCAGTTGAAGGCCCGGACCTGAACAGCGAAATGGAATATGGCTGATCATCACGAAGAAGAACAACTGGGCAAAGTCTACGATGTGCGGGTCGCACGGCGCTTGTTCCGCTATCTCGCGCCCTACAAGCGACCGGTCGCGCTCGCGATTATCCTGACGATCGGGTTGAACCTGGTGCGCCAGCTCGGGCCTTTGCTCACCAAATGGACCATTGACGATTATGTTTCACCGGCGGCCAGTGGAGCGATCAAACCGGATGATGCCTTCCGCGGGATCTTCTGGCTCGCGGTCGCCTATCTCGGCTCGCTGGTTGTGACGCTCGGCGTCGGCTATTTTCAGGACGTGCTGCTGAATACAATTGGGCAGGGCGTCATGTACGATCTTCGCGAGCAGATCTTTAGAAAGCTCCAGACCATTGAAGTAGCGTTTTACGATCATAATCCGGTCGGGCGATTGATCACGCGGCTGACGACCGACGTCGATTCACTCAATGAGTTGTTCACCTCGGGGCTGGTCGAAGTGCTGGGCGACATCGTCTTGATCGCGGGAGCGCTGGGCATGATGTTCTACTTCAACTGGAAGCTCTCGATCGTTTCACTACTGGTCGTGCCATTGCTGGTGGCGGCGACGGCGTGGTTTCGCCGCGGTGCGCGCGAAGGTTTCAGACAGGTCAGAACCAAGATCGCGCGGTTGAACGCCTTCACTCAGGAACACATCTCCGGCGCACAGACCGTGCAGCTCTTTAATCGCGAAGAGAAAGCGTTCCGGCAGTTCTCCGAGATCAACGCCGCCCATAAGCAGGCCAACCTTGATACAATCTTTTATTACGCGGTCTTTTATCCGCTGGTCAATCTGATCTCGGCGATCGGCATTGCGGCGATTGTCTGGTACGGCGGCGGACTGGTCATTCAGAACGCCATCACGCTCGGCACGCTCGTCGCTTTTCTGCAATATACCCAGCGCTTGTGGCAGCCGATTCAGGACATCAGCGACAAGTACAATGTTTTTCAGGCCGCGGTCGTCGCGAGCGAACGAGTCTTCAGACTACTCGACACGCCCGACAAGATCGAGTCACCGCAAACGCCGCAACTGCCCGGCACCGGCGAACGCGTTCTGGGAAGGATCGAGTTCCGCCATGTCTGGTTCGCCTATCAAGGCGCCGAGAATAATGAAGATTGGGTGTTGAAGGACGTTTCTTTTACCGTCGAGCCCGGAGAGTCGATCGCCCTGGTCGGCCATACCGGATCGGGCAAGACCACGATCACGAATCTGCTCATGCGTTTTTACGACATCCAGCGCGGCGAGATTTTGCTCGACGGCCTCGATATTCGGCTGTGGGACTTGCGGAAGTTGCGTGAGAACTTTGCCGTCGTGCTCCAGGATGTCTTTCTCTTCTCGGGCGATGTTGCAAGCAACATTCGACTCGGGAACAAAGCGATCACCGATCAGCGCATTGAATGGGCGGCAAGCGAGGTGCGGGCCAACGGTTTCATCGAGCGGTTGCCGGATCGCTACCTGGCGAGGGTTAGAGAGCGCGGAGCCGGGCTTTCGGTCGGGCAGAAGCAGTTGATCTCATTTGCCCGTGCTCTGGCCTTTGACCCCCGAATTCTCGTGCTCGACGAAGCGACATCGAGCATCGACACCGAGACCGAGCAGTTGATTCAGCAAGCGATTGAAAAGGTCATGGCCAATCGCACTTCAATTATTATTGCGCACCGTCTTTCGACGATTCAGCGCGTTGATCAAATCATTGTTCTTCACAAGGGCGAGATCCGCGAGATGGGCGATCATCAGGAATTGCTGGCGAAACGAGGTCTCTACTATAAGCTGTATCAGCTTCAGTATAAAGAACAGGCCGGCGAATTGACTGAAGTGATTGGGGGATGACCACCCTAGAACTCACTAATAAATCGCAAGATTTTAGATTTGACGAAGTTACAGGTCTTGTGTAATATGCCCTACGCGTTTGGCGCCATGCGCGAGAATATTCTCGTGTCATTCGACAACCAGAGGTCTTCCTCTAAAGCCTCCAAAGCTTCTGGCTTCGCATCGCGAATAAGCCGACTTAGCTCAGTTGGTAGAGCGACTGATTCGTAATCAGTAGGTCGCCGGTTCAAATCCGGCAGTCGGCTCCACCTATGACAACATAATACTGCCCCGGACAGAGTCTTCCTCTGTATGACGACTCTCACACAACTACACACGAGCAGACTTAAGCGTTGTGATTTCTGCTGTGGCCTGTGACAACCGTCTCAGTCTCCCAGCCAAGGTATTTAGTTTGCCCCGAATTTAAAAGGAGCTGTTGACCTATGTCTGTTTCGAGGGGCTTTTTCCTCAAACGTATTCTCAGTAACTCACGATCTCAAAACTATCGTTTAATAATTGGGTTTTTACTACTCGTTGGTTTGCTCGGTATCTTTGCTTTTTCGACAAAATTCGATTGGCCCGGGTTGGCTGCGCGTCGAGCGCGGGGCGAGAGAAAGCCCAACACAACACCCATCTTAACTAAGTCTTTGGATGCGTCGAGCGCGCACAATCCAAATTCGTCAGCATACGGAACCGCCGGTCCTCTCCAGGGTTGCTCAGTCGATTGTAATGCGACAGTGCCCGCGACAGGTCAATCCGGTCAGGCCGTCCAATTTCAATCTTCAGCGACGCCGTCCGGTTGCGCGACGCAACCGACCTATAGCTGGAATTTCGGCGACGGTACGAGTTCAAGCGATCAGAATCCATCACACATCTATGTGACACCCGGGGCTTATAACTGGACCTTGACGACCAGTGTCAGCAACGGTGGGACGATGATTGATACGGTTGCGGGCGGGCTCGGAGAAGGGAACTCTCTTCTCGATGCGACCTTTGGAACGCCCATCGCTATCGCGCGAGATCCGCAAAATCGCGGATTGTATGTTGTTGATGCGATTACTACGGGCGCGTCCCTGATTCGTTTCCTCAACACGAGCAGTAATACCGTCACGATCGGGGGAATCAGCGTTGCTCCGAGAAGCGTTCGTGCGATCGCAGGCGGCGGGCTCATTACACCGGTCGATCCTTCAAATCAAGAGAACGTCGAAAATGTGCCGGCGTTACAGGCCGACCTGGGAAATGTGGGCGGAATAGCCGTGAGCAATGACGGCAATTTGGTCTACTTCTCCGATTTGGCGGACGACCAGGTCCGGGCGGTCAACGTTTCAGCCAATCCGTTGACGGTTGCCGGCGGATCGATTGGAGTCGGGCGCATTCGCTCCTTGATCGTCGGAATCGCCGGAGGAAACGGATTGAACGGGATCGCCGTCCACCCGACCTCGGGCGAGGTCTATGTGGTCGATTCGAGTTCCGGAATTAATAAGGTCTTCAAGATCACATCCGGCGGCGTTGCTTCAGCTTTCGCCGGCAACGGCTCAACAACTACGAAGGCTTCGGATGCTTTCGTTCCGGGGGCTGCCCTTGGCGTGCCTTTACTGGCGCCTCGCGCCATTGAGTTCGACAACTCAGGTAACTTGTTTATCGCCGATACCGGCCATGCGCGCGTGATCAAGGTCGACGGATCAGGTAGTGCGACACTCGTCAATCAATTTTCGGTTGACCGGTCACATCCCGATCCATTTGCGTCGGGCCTGGCGTTTTTGGGTGGAAATATCTATTCCGCGAACAGCACACAGGAATCGATCACGCGGTTGAGTTCCGGCTTTGCCGTGGTCGCGGGTGCGGTGAGCAGCGATGGCGTGGGTACTTTCTGCGATTACACGTCCACGGCTTGTGGAGACGGTGGAACGGCGACCAATGCCGGATTTAATTTTGTCGGGACCACCAATGATCCGCCGGTTGCCGGTATTGAAAGTGATGGCTCCGGACTCTTCATTCTCGATCAGGGACCAGCGCCCAGAGGGCGCGTTCGTTATGTGAACCTGAGCGGTAGCCCGGTCACGATTGGGGGCGTCACCATCGGACCTGGAGCGATCGATACGATCGCCGGTAACGGCCTGTTCCCGCCTGCTTTTGATGGTGGACTGGCCACCAGCGCAACATTCAGTAACCCGGTGGGAGTCGTCACCGATAGCAATGGCAACCTCTGGATTGCCGATAGCGATCGGCTGCGCTTTGCCAATCGGACCAACAGTAATGTGACACTCTTCCCGGGCACAACCTCGGCCCAAACTGTCGCGCCGGGACGCATCGTCACCGTCAACAAGAATGCCGGAAAGAATGATATCAAGACCGGAAATCCTGTTATCCAGGCCAGTTTCAGGTCGTCACAAGGGTTGTTCTTGACCAGCCAGGGAATCTACCTGGTCGATTCGCAAAGCGGACCGGCTTTTCCCAGAGGAAACATCGTCAATCGCCGAACCAGTCTTATTCGCTTTATCAACACGACGTCGAATAGTGTTTCGATCTATCCGACTGCGGGAATACCGATTGTTGTGCCGGCGGGAGATATTGCGACGATTGCGGGCGGAGGCGTCCCCGATGGTACCGGTGACGGCGGGTTAGCGGTGGATGCCAAGTTCTTGGCCGCTTCCGATATCGTGGTCGCGCCGAACGGCACGATCTACGTCACGGACGTCGGTCAAAAAGCGGTCCGTAAGATTGACCCGAACTCGGGCGTCATTTCAAGCCTTAACATATCGCAGAAGCAGTACACCGGGATTGGCATCGATTCCGCCGGGCTGCTCTATCTCGCGAATTTCGATGACAACACGGTGTTGCGCGAGACCGGCGCAGGCACCGGAGTCTTCTCGGCTCTGGCTGCCGGATTGGTCAAACCGCGTGATGTGGCCGTGGCCAGTGACGGCAGTGTCTATGTGACGGTTGCTCCCGCCATACCGGGCACCGGAAATAACCAGATCGTCCGGATCAGCTCAGGAAGCCAGACGATCGTCGCCGGAGGCGCTCCGGGATTCGGCGGTGACGGCGGCGCGGCGATCAACGCTCAGATCAATATTTCACCGTCGCCGTTGGTCATCGGAAACGCTCAGCCCAGTGAGTTCCCGTTAACGGTCAACATCGTGGCTGGACCGAATAACGAGATCTTCTTCACCGATACCAATAATAATCGAATCCGTCGCTTGAGCTCGGCGCTGACCACCTGCGTCAAGACGGGTACGATCACCATCGGAGGGACCAATCCGACGCCGCAAGTGACCGCGCTGAGCCCAAGCTCCATCGTTCAGGGGAGCCCCGGATTCACGTTGACGGTCACCGGTACCGGTTTCGTTCCTACCTCGACGGTTCGCTGGAACGGTTCGGATCGAACCACCAACTATAACAGCAGCATGCAACTGACGGCTTCGATTCCAGCCAGCGATCTAGTCAATTCCGGAGTCGTTCCGATTACTGTCTCCAGCCCAACGCCGGGCGGTGGCATCTCCAATGCTGTGAACTTCACGGTGAATGGGCCCAATCCGGTCCCAACGATCACCAGCCTCGCGCCAAACACGACGGTTGAGGGAAGCACGGGATTCACTTTGACAGTCAACGGAGTCGGTTTCGTCAGTGGTTCAAGCGTGCAGTTTGACGGCCAGACGAAATCGACGACCTTTATCAGCAACACGCAAGTGCGAGCACAGATTCTGGCGAACGATGTAGCGGTCGCGGGAGACGTGCCGGTCACTGTCACCAACCCGACGCCAGGTGGTGGGACTTCACCTGCCGCCAATTTCTCGATCACCGCGGGCACCAATCCGGCTCCTGTGTTGACCAGCATCAGTCCGAATTCTGCCCTCTCAGGCGGACCGGAGTTCATCATCACCGCGAACGGTTCGAACTTCGCGGCAACCTCGATTCTGAGGTTCAATGGTCAGGATAAACAGACGACTGTCATTAGCAGTACGCAACTGGCGGCGACGATTACCGCGGCTGACATTGCAAGCGCAACAACAGTGCTGGTGACGATCTTCACACCGCAGCCCGGAGGCGGGACCTCGGATTCGCAGAACTTCACCATCACTCAAACCCAGGCCGGCCAGCCGACATTGTCGAGCCTGAGCCCGAACGCCGTTGCTTACGGCGGGCAGGCATTCACCTTGACGGTCAACGGAGTCAACTTTGTCAACGGCGCGACAGTTCGCGTCAATGGTAATGACCGGACGACGGCCTTCGTCAGCGCTAGTCAGCTGACGGCGACCGTACCGGCAACCGACATTGCCGGATCAACTCCGCTGACGCTCAATGTGACCGTGGTCAATCCTGGAGGCAGTGCATCAACTGCATTGCCGTTGGCGGTGGTCTCACCGTTCGCAACCGTCTCGGCGGCGAGTTTCAGCGGTACGGCTGGGGTCTCGGCAAACTCGATCGTCGCAGGTTTCGGCGCCGGAATGACGACCCAAATGGGCGGCGCGACGCCGGGTCAACCCCTGCCGACCAACCTGCTGGGAACATCGGTGAGAATCAAAGACAGCGCCGGAATCGAGCAGGATGCGCCACTCTTCTATGTGAGTGGGAATCAGATCAACTACTTGATCCCGAACGGAACTGCGGATGGAACGGCGACCGCGACCGTGAGCACCAACGGCACCATCACGGCCGTCGGCCAGTTTCAGGTCACTAAGATCTCCCCTTCCATCTTCGTGGCGAACTTCAGCCCGAATCCGGATGACCAGCTCCCCGCAGCAGTCTTGCTGAGGGGAATCGGTGAACAGCGGCTCTTCGATCCGATCGTTCAATTCGATAATGGTCAATCGAAGTTCGTGCCGGTTCCGATCGATTTTGGACCCGAGAACAACGTCATCCTCCTGATCCTGTATGGAACAGCGCTTCGAGGCAACAGCGGTGGAATCGCCGTGACTGTCAACGGAGTAAGTGTTCCGGCAGCGATTGGTCCGTCGGGCGAGTTTGTCGGTCTGGATCAAATCAACGTCGGGCCGCTCCCACGGTCTTTGATGGGCAGCGGTCTCGTCGAAGTGGTCCTGACCGTTGACGGCAAGGTGGCCAATAAGGTCAAGGTCGCGTTCAAATAGGCGAATTGACCTCGCGGGAAAGTTCGGAGATTGGATGAGGTCACGAGTCTCCGGCTCGGCCTCATCCAAGATCCGGGCATCCGGCATCGATCGAACTCAAGAAAGATGTTGATCGCAAGAATCAACAAGACTTGAGATAAGGAGAGAGAAGGCAGAACACGCGCAGGTGAATGAAAGCCGCGAAAGAGCCCATACCGGGAGCTTCCCGTCTTTCACTCGCTGGCGCGTGTTTTGCGTTTGCTAGTCTCTGGCAATGGCGATCTCGATTGATCGGTCGAGAATGAGGTCCATCTCGTCGATGCTCAGATCGATCCCGGACACCTCTTTCAGCGCGTACAGATAATCTTCGATCTGATTTTTCATCTGGTTCTGAACGTCCTGGTTCGAGACCCAATCCGCCGTCCTACTATCTCGAATGATCCTCTCGATCTTCAATGCTGCTTTGGCCGCGACTTTCCTGGCATCCGGCAGAAAGTCCTGCCACCGGTGAAAGACGCGATCGAGCACTCCATAGCAGGCTTTGGCCAGGTCGTGGTCTTGCAGTTCCGCCGGAAGAGCATCAACCGTACGGTTGATCACCGCGTTGTTGATTTCGAGCGCCGTGCTCAAGTACTCGGCATCCGATAGTCGCTGCTCGCGCCAGTCTCGAATTGCATTCCGCAAAAGTTTTGAGAGGCGCCGATAGAAGGACGGATCTTCTTCGACCTTCTCCGCGATCGCCTTTTGGGTATGGTGAGCGATCGTATCGGCCTGGGAAGCTGTTGATCGTAATTGATCGACTTCGGCGTGAAACCTCTCGTGGTCGAAGATGCTGACGAGCGGCGTGATTGATGAAATGGCTTTTGATGAAAAGTAGGAGTCGATCAGTTTTTGAATTTTGACCTCGTCTGCGTCGAGCGTGATCTCTTGAGCATAGCGTCGCCGGACATTGAGGCGCAACTCGCGAAACCTGAGGAGGTCGCGTTGAAAGCTGGCGACCGTCTCAGCCGGGGTCGCGTGCAGGAATTTGACGCTTGAAAAAGCGACGCACATCGTCCGGCCGAAGGCCGCGAGCCGAGTCTCGAAATCCGCTCGGGAATCCTCGTCTGCGAGTAATCGTTCGAGCGCTTCTTCATCGTCTCGATTCTCTATCCTGCCAAAGACCTCCCATAATTCGCCGTGTCTCTGAGAGAGTTTGGATGCTTCCTCATCGATTTCGATGAGCGCCCCCGCCAAATCTTGTTCGTCGAAACCCGACAGCGAGTCGCCGGATCGGCCGTCGTAATCGACGAGATAGCCGAAATCCTTGCCTTCATCCGGGCGATTGACGCGGGCAATGGCTTGCAACAGGGAATAACCGCACAGCTCGCGGGCGAGGTAGAGGACGGTGTTCCGCGGAAGATCAAACCCGGCCAGCAGCATGTCCACCACGATCATGATCTCCGGCTTCTCACCATTCTTGAAGGCATTGATCAGCGAGCGGTGGTACTCCTTCTCGTTGCCGTATCTTTCCATGATTCGATTCCAGAACTCCCGGACCTCTTCCTGGCCGTCTTCAAGAACGCCGTCGCCTTCCGGCGTCTTCGGATCGAGGATCAATACCTCGGCGTTGATCTGCCCAAGCTCGTCCAGATACTTTTTGAACTTGAGCGCCGAGAGTTTTGAATCGACGGTCAACAGAGCCTTAAAATGAGTACCCTGCCAATTTTTGCGGAAATGCTCGCTCAGATCCCAGCTGGTCAGATAGATCTTTTGCTCTGCTTTGTTGAGCCGTGAGTTCGAGATCATCTTGTGTTTCAGTTCGCTGCGCTTTTTGGCGGGGAGCTGATGCGCCGCTCGTTGAAACCAGGCGTCGAGCGCTTTTCGATCGGCGTCTTGCGGGATCTGCCGGTGATCGTAAAGCACCGGCACGATGACTTGATCTTTCACCGCCTGATCGATCGGATAGGCGGCGACGATCCCTCCGAATTTGAGCGCAGTCTGCTTATCCTTCTTCTGCAATGGGGTTCCGCTGAAACCGAGATAACAGACCCTGGCGAGAAGTTTCTGCAGGCGCGCCTGGGCTTTGCCATATTGATGGTGGTGATTCTCATCAACGAGGACGAAGATATTCGAAGCAAGGTTTCGATGGCCGGGCATCCTGACTGCCGTCTCGAATTTGTCGCTCATGGCGGTCATCATCGCTTCTTTATCGAGTGAGAGCAGATCGAGCAGATGCTTGCCTGTTTTGGCCTGCACCACTTCTTTACCGCAGCTCTGAAATGTATTCTGAATTTGCAGGTCGAAGTCAGCGCGGTCGGTCACCAACGCAATGCGCGGATCCGTGATGCTTGGTTCAAGGGCAATTGCCTTGGCCATCATGACCATCATCAGCGACCTGCCGGAACCTTGAGCGTGCCAGATGACGCCGCCCGTTCGCCTGCCGTCGGCACTGACGCGCCGGATCCGCCCGATCATATTTTTGATGGCGAAATATTGTTGAGAGCGGGCGACCTTCTTCTCGGACTCGTCAAACACTATGAATTGATGCGCGAGCTCGATCAACCGCTGGGGGCGGCATAGACCGTAGAGCGTTTCGTCTTGCCCCGTCACCGGGCGCTCTTCCATCTCAATTTCGTCAAAATGTTGCCGCAGATAGGCGAAGCGATCGGCAAAGAGCCGGTCCTTTTGATCTTTCGTCAGCGGCTTATTGACGAGGCGCACGAGCTCTCGGGGCAGATCCTGGGGGGACGCCGGACGCTCTCGCCATTGCGACCAGGATGCTCGCGGTGTTCCGGCGGTTCCATACTTCGCTTCCTCTTTGTTCAATGCGATCAGCAACTGTGAGTAGATGAAAAGGTGCGGAAGATAGTCGCTTTGCTGATTGCGCAGTTGTTGAGTGATGGCCAGATTCAATGAATCTTTCCGGTGAGGTCTCTGGCATTCGATCACGACAAATGGAATACCGTTGACGAAGAGCACGACGTCGAGGCGACAGAATTCACGGCTGCCTGCGCGTTGGACCTCAAACTCTTCGGCGACGTGAAAGAGATTGTTCTCGGGATTTTTCCAATCGATGTAGTTGAGCGTGAAACTCTTCGTCTCTCCGTCGATCGTTTGCTCGAAGCTTTTACCGAGAGAGAGCAGGTCATAGATTTTTCGATTGGTGCGGATCAGTTCGTCAGTCGGCTCAACATCCCTCAACGCCCGAATCGCGGCCTGAAGATTGGCATCCGAGAACTCGTATTGTTGACCTTTGAAAGTGATTGGATTCAACCGGCGAAGTCGTTCCTCGAGGATCCCTTCGAGCAATACTTTCGACAGTTTGCCCTTCCGTTCCCAAAAAACTTCCTGCGGCCGGAGATAGGTATAACCGAGATTTTGCAGCAGTTGCAAGGCGGGAATCTGCGAGATCTGATCTTCTAGGAAGAAAGGCGATGGCATCGCTCATCACTCCGTCAGGGAATCCGTCAATCTTCGCCGGCGTCGCCGGCGTCGTTGGCAAGTTCCGCCAGGCCCTGCGCGATCTCTCTCCGGACCTCGGCCAGTTGCTTCTCCAACTCATCAATCTCTCGTTGCAGTTCTTCGGTATCGATCTCCTCCGCCTCCTCAAACGTATCGACGTACCTCTGAATTTTCAGGTTGAAGTCATTCTCTCTGACCTCCGCCGGAGTCGCCCGATACGAATACTTTTCGACTGTCTCGAACTTTTGATAAGTCTCGACGATCTTATTGAGATCCTGTTGCCTCAGCCAGGTCTGATTTTTGACGCTCTCGTATTCGCGGCTGGCATCGATAAACAACAGATCGTTCGTCTTCTTACCTCGATTGAAGATCAAGATCGCGACGGGAATACTAGCGCCGTAAAACAGATTGGCCGGGAGCCCGATGACCGCCTCCAGTAAATTTTCTTCGATCAGCTTCTGCCGAATCTTTCCTTCGATGCCGCCCCGGAATAGCGCACCGTGCGGGACGACCACTCCGACCTTTCCCGTGCCTTCAACCGCCGTTTCGATCATGTGCGTGATGAAGGCGTAATCGACTTTGCTCTTCGGCGGAATGCCGCGGTGAAATCGATTGAATCTCTCGGTCCTCACTTTGTCTGCGCCCCATTGATCGAGGGAGAAGGGAGGCGTGGCGACGACGAGATCGAACTTCATCAATGAATCGCTCTCGACCAGTTTGGGATTGTGTAAAGTATCGCCCCATTCGATTCGCGCGCCGTCCTTGCCATGCACGAAGAGGTTCATCCTGCACAACGACCAGATGCTGCCGTTGCTCTCCTGGCCATAGAGCGTAAAATCGCGGCCATCGATCTCATCGGCAATTCGATTCAACAACGAGCCGGAACCACAGGCCGGATCGCAGATGCGCGCTCCTCTCTGAGGCTTTAACAGCTTCGCGAGTAATGTCGAAACGGTGGGCGGCGTCAAAAACTCAAGGCCTTTTTTCCCAGCTTCAGCGGCGAAACGTTCGATCAGATATTGATAGGTCTCGCCAATCACATCGTGACTGCCCGTGCGAGAAGGGCGCAGGTCAAGTTGCGGATCGAGAAAATCCTCAATCAGACGTTTCAAGCGCACATTGCGGATTCTGGTCTCTCCGAGACTGACCTCGGAATTGAAATCGACCTTGTGAAAGATCCCTTCGAATTTGGTCTTATTGGCTTCTTCAATCTTCCCTAAAGCGATGTTGATGATCTCGCCGAGATTGACCTCATGGCGTTTGGCATAGATTGCGTCGAACTCGCAGCCTGCGGGCAGGATGAACCGCTCGCGGTTGATCCGGCGGCGGACACGTTCTTCGTCGCCTTTGTATTCCTGCCGATACTGTTCGAGCTTGTCTCTCCAGACATCGCTCAAATACTTGATGAAGAGGAAGACCAGAATATAATCCCGGCAATTGGATCGGGCCTCGTCGCCGCGAAAGGTCTCGGCCGCTCTCCAGGCGGCGGCATTGATTTCAGTTTGATTAATGACGGGTTGAAAAATCAAGCGCCGGCTCCTGCGCGGATCTTCTTCAGCAGACTCAACTCGACCAATGAATGGCGTTTGTGCTGAATCAAGGTCATCAACTCTCTTTCGCGCAAACTTAATTGATGAATCAGGACCATCCGGCGTTGAGTCTCAACCGGCGGCAATTGAATTGGCATCTTACCCAAAGCCTCCATATTGATCAGGCTGAAATTGGACCCGGTCGAATGCTCCTCGACATAACGCTGTGCCGGACGTTGATTGAGGTACCACGCCAGATACTCGGGTTGCAGGCTCTGAGCGGGCCGAATAACGAAGATTTGCGAGGTCGGAATGGCATTGTCGAGCTCCTCGGTGATGGTCAACGCCTGTTTGCGCTGCCCACGAGAGATGAATAGAACATCGCCTATTTTTACAGTATGAGAGCTTTTAGCTTCGGGCAAACTAATTCGCGTCAATTTGCCGGATGCCAATCTGCCGTCGGTGCTGATGTCGCCGATTTGAATTACTTGGTATTGTCCGTTCGAGTCGGGGACGATCTTCTCGCGAAAAAGATATCCGGATCGGATCGTCGAGATGTCTTTCAATAAACGGAGCATGTTGAGATCTGAAGCAGGACAGCAGGGGTGGCCGGGTCTGTCCTACCTTGCTCAGGAAGTTACGAGATCACTTCCGGTTCTTTCGGTCTCTCCAACACCAGTTGGTTCTCCGAACGTTTCAGGATGGCGCCCTCCGGCGGGTTGGGCGCATAGGATGCCGCATCTTTATAATCACGTCCCTCATCATCCCGCCAGGTGACGACCACAATGTCCCCACAGCGATTGTTGAGAACGAAATCATCACGCTCGGCATAAGCGTGCCAGTCCACTTCGGTTTCATCCACCGAGGCCATCAAACTTCGGTCTCGATGTTTGCCGGTGTGGATTCGCAAAATCTGTCCCGGTTTGAGTAGTCCATTCCCCTCGGCGCTCCAAAAAAGCTCTGTTTGGCCCTTGGTCTGGCAAAGCTCGTTGAAGAGCGTGCGGTGTAACTGAATGTTGGAGAATGTGACCGACTCTGTGCCATTGTTTTCGAGATCTACCCATTCGCCCAGAAGCTGTTCCGGTGTGGGTGATCCGTTATTGGTTTGATCCTTGCCCGGCGGATTGGGCTTGACCTGATATATTTGTAATGAAAGGCTCATCTTCTTGCTCCTTATGAGAAAGCGTTCCCGGTCGAGACCGGCAACATCTGCCTTAAACTTTTCATAAGGTCAGCAATGAGCTAAGATTCAGATGCCACACTGGTATCAGCTCAATGCTGACCAGGGAAACCCAGTCGTGGCCATCTTTCGAGATCGGCTGCGGCTGGGTTTACTTTCGCTTGAAAGCTGGGCAACAATACGCCCGTTGATAAAAGTTGTCAAACAACTACACCATTTTCGACCACACTTTTTAGTTCTTATTCCGGAGAGCCAAGATCTGATTAAAAGCCGCCTAAAAGACGAAGATCGCGAAGGTTCAAAGAAGGTTTCGCGATCTTCGTCTTTTCTTGATCTGTTCGGATTGAGGGGTTAGCGTGCCAGCGAGGCTCGTGTCGGCAGCGAATCCCGCCCGACATCTTTGATTCGATAATACTCATCGACGGGTGCGGAGACGATGTCGTGAACACGATTCATCAAGGGTTCGACATCGTTTTTGCCGAGATCCGCGGTCTCGATCGTCTCGTGCAGATAGACGGTAATCTTCGACGGATAGAGCATCCAATCGCCCTTCTTACTGAATTCGAAAGCGCCGACGATGCTCATCGGGACGATCGGATAGCCGAACTGGGTGGCCATCCGAAAGACCCCCGGATTGAATGGTCCGACACGGCCGTTGAGGGTGCGAGTGCCTTCGGCGAAGACGATGAGGCTGACGCCCTTGTCGAGCGCCGCTCGCGCCATCTTCATCATCTTTTTGTAAGCCGCGAGATTTCCTTCGGAGGGGACCGGGATATTGCCGAACCGGCTCATCATCCAACCATAGGCCGGCACTTTGAAATGCGACTCTTGTTCGAGACCGCGCACGAACTGCGGGATGGCCGAATAGATGATGAAGGCATCCCAGATATCGATGTGATTGCAGACGAAGAAGCTCGTTCGTTCGCGATCGAATCCGGGCGCATATTTCACTTCGAAATCGACGCCGGCCAGCCGGAGGATGTTGCGGAATAACCAGCGCTGCGGTTTATCGTTTTGGCGCGGGTCGATGAAGATGCCGAGAATGACGAGGATCGTGCAGATCGGAAAGAAGTGAATAATGCTGATGGTCCAAATGAAGATGGTGCGGATGATGTAATAAGCTCTTTTCATAATTGCAAATCTCTAGTTTCAAGTTTCGAGCTTGAGTTCAGGATTGAGCCAAATACTGATCCCTGATCCCTGATGCTTTTTATAAATACCAGGGATCAGGGACCAGGGATCATGGATCAGTATTTGGTACCTCAAACCATGACGTTGAGCGCGGACGGCAGCACCTCCAGCCTTTGGCATTGGACCGTCATGACCTCGCCATCGATCATGATGTCGATCGGTTCTTCGAAGTCCAGATCGATGCGGCTCGCGCGGCCTTGCCAGATCTGCGGATGATGAATGTGAGAGCCATCATAACATTTCGGAAAATTGCGGATGAAGTCGAACCGGTCGGCCGACCAGCGCACGATCTCGATCAATCCGTCGCTGGTATTCGCATTTGGCGCGAGCATCATGTTCCCACCGGTATACTTGCTGTTGTTGAAGATGAGGAGCGCCGTCTGCGGAGAATCCTCCTGCACGATGCCGTCCAATCTCATGTTGAAGATTCGTTTTTTGAAATTGGCCATGCACAAGACCACTGCCAGACCGTATCCGGCGGCGCCCAGGCGCTTGAAGCGGCGATTGGCGAGCATGCAGACATCGGCAACAAATCCCAGGCTCAGAATGTTGATGTAGTAGATTTCGCCCTCTTTATGCTTAAGCCGAACGACATCGCACTTGCGCGAGCGATCCTCGATGATTGCTTGCATGGCATACTCGATTCCTTGATCGCCGGATAGTTCAGTGAAATCGCGCAGAAACGAATTACCGGTGCCGAGCGGGAGAAAGCCGAGGCTCAGCCGATCGCTATGTCTTGTTGCATCAGGAAAGAGGCCGTTGACGATTTCAAACGAAGTGCCGTCGCCACCGACCGCGATAAATTTACGATATCCATGATGGTAGGCTTCGCGCGCGATCTCTGTCGCGTGTCCGGCTCTTTCGGTCTCGGCGAGATCGAACTCCAGCCCGGCATTGCGCAAACGGTCCAGTGCCGGGCCGAGTAACTTCCCACACTTACCGAAACCTGCCGCTGGATTGGCAATAGCAACTGTTTTCATTGATATTTTAATGGGGCTCGTCTGCTTATAGTTCTTTCAAACTCGTCTGTCGATCAAATTTACTGCGGATTTCCTCAGCCAATGCGACCCGTTTGATCTTCATCGAGGCCGTGCGCGGAAAATCGGAATCCCAGAGGACGTATCCGCTGATGCGTTTAAAATTGAGCAGCGTATTGTTATGCCGCGACAACTCAGCGCGCAATTGATCGGAAAATTGCTGTCCCTCGTTGAGCCGCAGAACGATCATGAGCTTTTCGCCGAGCATCGAGCGTTCGGGCCAGACGTAATTCGACGCGAAGACACAGAACTCTTTGACGGGCAGCGCTTCAAAAACCTTCTCGATATCCTCCGGGTAGACATTCTTGCCTTCCTCGGTGACGATCATATTTTTGACTCGGCCGAAGAGTTGGAGATGCCCCATCGTGTCGAATCTTCCGAGATCGCCCGTCAGCAGCCATCCGTCAACGATCGATTCGGCGGTCAATTCCTCATCATCGAGATAGTGTGACATGATGGTTTTGCTGCGCACCGCGACCTGGCCGATGCCCTCGGGGTCACGATCGATGATCTTGACCTCCATTCCCGGCAGCGGCTTGCCGACGGTGTCGGCGCGGAAGGGCGCAAAATCATTGAGTGTAATGGCCGTGCCCGCCTCGGTCAACCCATAACCGTTGGCGACCTGGATGCCCAGATCATAGAAGAATTGGAGGATGGCCGGATCGCTGAAAGCGCCGCCGGTGAAGATCGCGCGCAACTCGCCGCCGAAAGCCTCGTGCACCTGTTTGAGCAATTTGCGGCTCAGCCCCAGATTGGGCCGGGTCCTGGTCAACGCGCGATTGAGATTGACGAGTTGATTGAAGATCAATCGCTTCAGTTGCGGCAATTCATCAAAACGCTTCTGCAAGCCGGACTGCAAGTTTTTGAGGATCAACGGCACCAGCGCGACATAGGTGATCTGATAGCGCGGGAATGCCTCGCGGACGTATTCCGGGCGTAATGTGCGCAGGTGTACGACCGTCGCGCCGCAGACGAATGGTCCGATGAATCCGACCATAAAATCGATGGCGTGGTTCGTCGGGAGGATGCTCAGATAACGAACGCCGGGCCAGAATGGATAGAGCGCGGTGAGCGAAAGGCACTGTTCGAGGTAATTGTCGTGCGTCAAGACGCAGCCCTTCGGCCTGCCGCCCGTCCCGGACGAATAGACGATGCACGCCCAGTCCTGGCGCGTGCGAGGGATGAAGTCCGGACCGCCTGCGCCCTTTGCTTCTTCCCAACGCAACGCGCCATGCAGTTCGGCGTTTCGAGGAGCATCGGTGACAATGACCTGGCCGACATTGAACTCGGTGAAGCCCGCGGCCTGGGTCATGGCGCGCCAGAGATGATATTCGGTGACGAGGACTTCCGCTTTGCAATGCGCGAGGAGCGCCAGCTGTTCCGCGGCCGTCAGCTTGTAATCGAGCGGGACGAGTACCCCTCCGCGGTAGAAGATCGCGTAGGCCGCAATCGGCCAGCGGGATTGATTGGTCATGATGATCGCCCCGCGTGAATCGGATTTAAATCCACGATCCTCTAAAAATTTAGCTAACGGGAGCGATGCCTCTTTGAACTGACGATAAGTCAGCCGGTGATTTTCGCGCTCGCGATCAGCTTCGATCAGACAGGTTTCATCGGCGAATGTCTCCAGCGATTCGCGCAGCGCCGAACCGAGCGATTGATGCTTTTTCAAATCAATCATCAGAATGTTCGTGTTCGAGTTTGAGGCCGGATGGCGGATCAACCTCGCGCCACCAGGCCTTTAGAGTCTCGCTTGAATCCGCTCTGCCAGAGTGCGGAAATCGTTCACCCCTTGCACTTCATAATCGGGCAATTCGACGTTGAAATGATTTTCAAGCCGTGTCAGCAATTCGAGCGCTTGCAAGCTGTCGATGCCGAGCGTTTTAAAGAAGTCGTCATCGGGTGAAAGTCCCTGCCGCGAGGTCTTAAAGTGAGTTGAAGCGAGGTTAAGAATTTCGTCGATAATTTGTTCGGTCGTACGCATTAGCTTATTCCTGCGAAGAGATTCGGAGAGAATGCCGAAGAAAATTTAGTAAGCCCATCGAACGAGCATGGCGCCGGAAGTGAATCCTGCTCCGACTGCCGCAAACAAGACCAGATCGCCTTTCTTCAATCGACCGCTCTCGATCGCATCGCCGATCGCCAGCGGGATCGTCGCCGCCGTGGTGTTGCCGTATTTATGAATGTTCTTGATGACCTTGGCCGGATCGAGTTTGATCTTGTCGGCGGTCGCATCGATGATACGCATATTGGCCTGATGTGCAATAAAGGCGTCGATCTCATGGCCGGTCAAATTGTTCTTCTCGAGCATCAAACGGGTCAACTCTTCCATCTTCCGCACCGCGAATTTGAAGACCGACTGACCGTTTTGATGGACGTAATGCATCTTCTTCTCGACGGTCTCGTGTGAGGGAGGGTTGAGGCTGCCGCCGCCGGGCATATAGAGGTGTTCGCCGCCGGAGCCGTCGACCTCGTGGTGATAATCGAGAATGCCGTATTCATTGTCTTCGCCTTCTTCTGCCGGCTCGAGCAGGACGGCGCCGGCGCCGTCGCCGAAGAGGACGAGCGTCGCGCGGTCTTCCGGATTGAGAATACTCGTCATGACATCGGCGCCGATGACGAGAACCTTGCGGTGATGGCCGCTCTCGATGAATTGAGCGCCCGTGGTGAGAGCATAGAGAAAGGATGAGCAAGCGGCAGAGATATCGAATCCCCAGGCGTTGGCGGCGCGGATCTTGTCTTGAACCACGCAGGCTGTCGAGGGGAAGAACATGTCGGGCGTGACGGTGGCGACGATAATCAATTCGATCTCGCCGGCTTCGATCCCGCGCCGCTTCAAGAGATCATCGACTGCTTTAACGGCCAGTTCGGAGGTCGGCGTACCTTTTTCGACCCAATGGCGTTCGTGAATGCCGGTCCGCTCGACGATCCAATCGTGATTGGTCTCGACCCTCTTCGCCAGGTCGTAATTGGTGACGACGCGGGGCGGGACGTAACGGCCCAGGGCGGTGATCTTTGCTCTTCGTTTTATCATGCGAAAATTCCTCTGCAGACGCCGGACGCCAGGTGCTTCATTCACGGGTGACGAACATCTGCATCTAACTTCTCCTTCTAGGGCAAGTATGGATGAGCGTCATTGCTCTCGACAAATTTGCGTAATCCGGCTTCGACGGCCGGTTTGATAAAGAGGTCGCAAAATATTTCGATCTCCTCCTGCAATTCAGCGAAGGGAATCGGTTTGATAAATCGCTTGGCGGCGATGCTCGCCGTCCGATCGAACTTATTGACCTGCGCGGCAGTGAGCCGGGCGACTTTGAGCGCATCGCCCTCCGCGACCAGTTGACTGACGAGTCCGATGGCCTGCGCCTTGGTGGCGTTGATGCTGCGCCCGGTCAAGAGCAGGTCGCGGATGATGGCGTTTCCCAGATCGCGTTTCAAACGCGGAATGCCGCCAAATCCGGGAATGAGGCCCAGCCGCAATTCGGGAAAACAGAATCGCGCCATCTTGTCCGCGACGATCAGATCGGCGACCAACGCCAGCTCGAATCCGCCGCCGAAGGTGACGCCGTGGACCGCCGCAATCGTGGTCAGCGGCGAGGAATCGATCGCATTCATGACCCGATGAATGCGGTTGAGAAAGTCTCGCAGCTGTGGCGCGGCGCGCTCAAAGCCCTGCTCCTTCGCGCGCCAGTACAATTCGCGTAAATCGGCGCCCGCGCAAAAACCGGCCTTCATCCGGCTCTCGATAATCAGAGCGTGCGCGCGATGTTGGAGGGTTTCGTGAGCCTCGACGAACTTTTCAAGCTCTTCGAGGGTCTTCGAGCCGATCTCATTGCAGGGCTCGCGATGCAATGAGAGCTCGATGCACCCATTGACCAGTTCCCAGGATAATGTCTCGCCTTTGAAAGATTGCATGCTCAACTTGCGAAGATTCAAGATTGACGGCTTCAAGGTCAGCCGCTCTCAGGCGGATGCCTTTTTAGCCGCGTATAAACCGTCAAGCTCGTTTTGGAAACGCCGCGCGATCGCATCGCGCCGCAACTTGCCGTTGGCCGTCAACAATCCGCTCTCGATCGTCAGCGGCTCTTTGTTGAGGTGGAACGCGTGAATGCGTTTATAGTGCGGCAATTGTTGATTGACCGTCTCCAGAGCCTGTTCGACCTGCTGTGGCGCGAGATCGCCGGTGATGAGCGCGGTCAGAAAACTGCGGCCGTTCCCCATCACGACACATTGTTGCGCAACCGGCAGCTTGAGGAGCACTTTCTCTTCAATCGGTTCCGGAGCAATATTATGGCCGGAGTTGAGGATGATCAAATTCTTGATGCGTCCGATGATCGCCCAATTGCCTTGTTCATCGATCTCGCCCTGATCGCCGGTCCGGAACCAATCGCCGAGCGTCGTCTTGGCCGTCGCTTCGGGATTATTCCAATAACCGGCGAAGATATTGGGGCCACGGACGAGAATCTCATCTCCTTCGCCGAGCTTCATCTCGACGCCGGGAATGGCCGGACCGACACGCCCCGGTTGAAAATTTCGCGGATCATCCAGCGTGCAGAGCGCCGTCGTTTCGGTCAGGCCATAACCCTGTAAGACCCGGATGCCGAGCATAAGAAAGAATAGTTGCGTCTCTTTGGCCAACGGCGCTGAGCCACAGATCAACGCTTTGAGGTCCGTTCCGATCTTCTTCCTGATCGAAGAGTAGATGAGGGCATTGGCGAGTGAAAACCACAGATCGTCAAACCCGGATGATCTCCCCTCATACTGGTTGAGCCAGGCCGATTTGCCACGATAGTAAATTTTCTGAATGATGCCGGGTTTCTCTGCGATCTGGCTTTCGACGCCGGTGCGGATGCGTTCGAGCAGCGCCGGAACATTCAAACAGTACTGCGGCGCGGCCAGCTTCAATTCGTCCGCCAGTTTGTTGAGATCGGTCGAGAGCGAGAGCAGGCTGTTGCGCGATAAACAGGTCAACATCAAGATCCACGAACCGGCAAAGCAGAGCGGCAGGTAATGAAAGACCGCATCCGGCGTCGTCTCGCTCGCGCCTTCCATCAACTGATCGAGGCGCATGCCGGTGGAGCCGAGCATAAACGTGACATTGCCGACGCCAAGCATGACGCCTTTCGGCTCGCCCGAGGTCCCGGAAGTGTAGATGATGGTGATGACATCGGAATCCGCGAGCTTGATCGCTTGCTGATCGAGTCCGTCGGCCGGAGGAGCCGCGAAGATTTCGTCGAAGAGTTTTAACGGCGGATGGTCGGTCCAATTCTTCGCCAGACCGTCGCGCAAGGCTTCATCAGCGCAACAGACGAGGGCGGCGTTACAGTCCTTGAGCATCGTTGCCAGCTCACCCGGCGCCTGGCGCGAGTAGAGCGGAACCACGATCACGCCCTCGGTCATCAAAGCCAAATCCAGAGCGATCCATTTGATGCTGTTGGGCGCGAGCAGCCCGCAGCGATCACCTCTCTTCAACCCGGACTGGCGGATGAAAGTCGTCGCCCTCTGTCTCAATTCCGACAATTCCGCGGCAGTCACCGTGATGAACCGGCCGTCGCGAATCTCTTGAAGCACGGGGCGATGCGGTGTTTGATTCAATCGATGGAGGATCTTCTCGATGAAGTTCATATCTTATTCGACCGGAATCGGAGTACGGCTCAATTATATGTCTCAACGAGCCTGCGCAACGTCGGGCTCAACGGCGGCAAGTAATCTTCCCAGCTCTGCAATCCCTTGCGAATCGGAAACTCGGGGTAGCGTCGTTGGACATGTTCTTCAAAATAGACGCCCATCCTGGCCATGACCTTCAAATTCTTCGCGACGGTCTTGCCGATCCCATCGCGAATGGATTCATGATCCTTGAGCAATTTGCCCATAATTACCAGCAGCTTCTCTTCAAGCTCCGGATCATCGACCGTCAACAAGAGGTCCTGATGCTCACGTTCATGCATGAGGTTCCTGATCCGTTCGTCCATGGTGATCCCGGCCGAGGGGACGAGGACCGGCATGCAGGTGACAATACCGTGGTAACGCGATGAAACCATAAGGTGACAGGCGCGCAGGATGCTGACCAGTTGATACATGTCGTATTCTGCTGAAGAGAAGACCGGCGCTCCTCCGAGCTTCGACGCAATCGTTTCGCAAGCCTCTTGATCGAGCATCTCGGTTGCCGCCAGGACCACAAAGACACGATGTTCCTGGCGGAATCGATCGACCGCATTGGCAATCGCCGTCAGGTAGTAATCATAGGCCTGGTCAACCTCCGGCCCGGATTTATGAAAGTAGACCGAACGGTAATGACTCTCCCGATAGGCGCCGGTCAGGGTCTTCGCGATGAACTTGGCGACCGAGGCTTTGACTGGCCACCAGAAAGGATTGATCGGACAGACGACCAGTACCGGAGTCTGTTCGTCCCATCCGGCCTGACGCAGCGTCCTGGTTCCATACTCCGGGCCGTGCGGTTCGAATGTCCAGGCGGTATCGGTCCCCAGCTCGGTTGAGATGCCGAGTTTGCCGAGCACCGTCTGTGATTCGGGGTTGCGCGTGATGACCATCGAATTACTGCAATAACGTGAGACCATCTTGGCGACCAGCGGATCCATGTGCCCGGCTTCGGCTCCGTAACCGACGCTCAGTTTATTTTGCGCCGTGGCAATCCCGAGCGAGCCGATCATCATCGTCGTCAAAGCGTTTGCGAATTTACTTTTGAACATCGAGCCTTCGCAGGCGACGATGCCATCATATTTCGGCACTTCGCGAAAGAGCATCGGCGGGAAGATATCGGGCAATTTGACCTGCTTGGTGCCTTTGAAATATCCGTGCGTGAGTTCGAAATTTTGGCTCAAGACGCTCAGCTCACATCGATCCTCTCCGAGAATATGTCTGATTTGACGGATCATCTCTTCGACGCGGACATCGGCGCCGGTATTGCGCGTGCCGTTGTAACCGGTAAAGAGCAATCGCAGCTTCTCGCCAGGCTGCCAGCGCCGCCCGGCGCCGAGCATCCATTTTAATTTCGATATTTCGATCAGACTGCTGGTCCATGCTTCGAGAGCCAAGTCCATACTCATCGTGTTTTCCTCACAAGTTTAGCGTTAGCTATGCGAGTTTGCCGGTTAAAGTCGGTCATCAGACTTTGGCGTGAGCCTCAGTCCGCTCGACAGCCCGTTCCAGATCGCGCGGCCAATCCTGGTATGGATAGGTGAAGTTGCCTGCTCTGCTGAAATTTAAGAGAGGATAGCAATAGGCGGAAAACGGCGCCGGTTTCTTTCCGAGCTCGCTGGTGATGCGTGAATTATCAAAGACCGTGTTCCAAACCAGATAAGGGATAAAGACTTTCAACAAGGTGGCGCCGTAACCGAGCGCATTGCCGCGAAAAGTATCGGCGATCCAGTTGTTGAGACTGGTGAACGGTTTTTCGAGCGACGGCAGATAGAGGGGGCCGGCCTTGCCCTGCGCCGCGGCGAGCGCATCGGTCAGTTGTTTGAAAGTCTGCGAATCCGTTCCCGATGAGAGGTGATAGATCTCGTGATGCGGATTCTCTTTCTGGTGAATGGCGACGATCGATTCCGCGACGAAATCGACATTGACGATATCGAGTTTGTCGTGCGGGCGAAAGGGAAGCATCGGCAGACCGGCCAGGAAGACGAACGCGCGCACCATCTCGAATTGCGTGGTTTGAGCGTAGCGGCTGTCGCCGAGAATGATGCTCGGCCGAAAGACCGTGTGCCTGACGTCGGGCAGGAGTTCGTGGATCAGATGCTCGCAGAATTTTTTGGTCCGGGCATACGGATCGTAATCGGACCGCTCCCAATCGAGCGCATCGTCCTCTTTGACGACCTCGTTGAAACGGTGTCCGGCGATGGCGACAGTGCTCACCTCGCTGAAACGACGCAACCCGTGCAGGTCACGCGCGGCCTGGGCGGCTTTGAGCACCTCGAGCGTGCCGCGCAGGTTGACGTTCAAGCAAGTCTTTTCACTCTTGCGGTTGAGCGATGCCGCGCAGTGAATGACCGCATCGGTCGTCGTCACCAGACGCCGATAATCGTCGTCCGAGAGACCGAATGACTTGCTGGTCAGGTCGCCGCGAAAGATCTCGATCCGCGTTTTGAGATATTCGTAAAAACGCGGGAAGTCGAGATGCAGTTGTAGCGCACGCCACAAACGAAGCTCGGCCTCGCGGGCGTCTTTGGCGCGCACGAGCAGGTTGAGCTTCTCTGGATGATGTTCGAGCAGCAGCGCCGCCGCGTGCGCTCCAACATAACCGGTCGCGCCGGTCAAAAAGATGGCCATAATTTATGTGATGTAGATGAAAGTCGAATCACCGCTCAGCTTGCCGCAACGCTCTCTTTCTGCGTTGAGACCTGGAGCGGCCGCCGCCCGTTGCTCTCGATCGATTTCCCCTCGATCAGCGGATAAGACCACTTGCGCAGCGCCGGAATATGAATGTTGATCCAGTAGTCCCACCAATCGAGATAGCTCGCATCGTAGCCGAAGGCCGCGCGTTCTTCCGGCGGCAGCGCCAGCGAGAGCAGCTCGATGTTCTTGGCCTCAAAAAGATATTCGTTATGCAAAATGAAAGGCTCGTAGAGTTCGATCAGCTTCTCCACTTTGTCCAGATCGCGTTCGCGCCGGATGAGCGGAGAACGCATCATCGGCAACGGAGCCATGACCCGCAGCAAAGCCTGGATGACCTGTTTCTGACGCGGTGCCGAGAGCTGTCGATAACGTTCTTTCGAGACCGGAATGGTATCGAACATGGCGCGCAGCCGCTGGTTGAGATCATCCTGGGCGCGGTAATGTTTGCGATGGGCGAGCCCCGTCAGCTCGATCGTCCGGCGCATATTGCACGGATTGGTGGCCGAGGTCGCCAGTTGATAAAGCAGTTCATGGCGGCGTTCGACCAGCGCGGCTGCAATTAAGATCATTCCGCGACAGACCAGATCGACCGGGATGATATCGAGACACTTCTTCCCGTTCGACGGTAGCTGGCGGAAGAAGGTGCCGATCAGGTACGAGATCGGCGCCGAAGTGTTGACCCCTTCGTTCCATCCTTGAAATGGATCGTGTGTCGATGTTTCAACGATCGAAGGGCGGACGACGGCAATCAGCAGGTCTGCGCCCCGTGAAGCGATGAGCGATTCCGTCAAGCTTTTGGAAAAGGTATAAGTGTTCGGCCAGCCGTAGCTTTTCGCGCGGGCCATGCCGACCTCGGTCAACTCCTGGCGGATCCATCGCTGGCGCTGTTTGCGAATCTGAGCTTCGAGTTCAGTTTCGCTCAACTGCTTGTTGCGGTTGCTGATCTTGCTCAGCACCTGCCGGCGGAGTTGCGCCGTCACCTCGTCACTCTCGGCCCGAGCTTCGACCTCTTTGACCAGCTGATGGAGCGCCTCATATTCACGCTCCGTCTCGAAGGCCGGTTGACCCGGCATCGGGTCTCTCGGAGTGTAGTCGGGAATGAGCTTCTCAGAGATTCGTCCATCCCGGAATCCGACGACGTAACAGGTCGAGAGGTGGAGCAGTGCGGCGTGGTCGCACTGGCGCAAAAAATCGAGAATGTGGATACACCCATCGACATTAATGGCCAGGGCCTGACGCAGATCGGGGTTGAAATCGGTCAGTCCGGAGCTGTTGATGATGAGATCCAGCTGCGCTTGCAATCGTTGGCGAATCGGTGGCGCGATGTTGAGATCGGACTGGCTAATGTCGCCTTCGACAATTTCGATCTTCTCTTCAATGAATTTGCCGAAATCTTCTCCGTAATGGTCGTGGAAATATTCGAAGATCGGAGATTCTTCGACAACCTTTTCAAATCGCCGTTGCCCGGTGACCGATCGTTGACGCCGGATGAGAAGGTAGATCTTTCCGATCTCAGGCAAGTCCCGGAGAACCTTAGCCAACCAGACCTTGCCGATGAAACCGGTAAAACCGATGAGCAGAATATGTTTGCCGGCCAGCGATTGCCGCGGGCTCAAGCGGTCGATGATCTTATGCGGCTCAAAGACGACGGTCGGCGTGCTCACTTGCGGCGCCTCGCGTTTCGCCGGAATGATCGCGTTAATGAGTATCTCCGGCTGACCGGAGAGGCCCAGCTTGCGCGCCAATTTTTTAGCGGTGATCCGTCCATTGGGATTGCCGCCGACAATGCGCGCCAGCACCTGCCGCGGCCTGATGACCGGCGAGAGCAAGCGGCCCGTCGCCAATCCATCGCGGAATTCCAGGCGATTGGCCACCAGCCAGCGAACGCCGAGATATTGCGCGAGCGGGCGCATGACGTGATCCAGCCCCTGACTGACCAGGACGATCTCTTTGCCGTTGGCGATGGCTTCCTGCAACTTGGCGACCCCTTGCGGCTTGAGCCTCGGCTTGAGCACGTAGTTGAAATACTCTTCTCCGAGCAGGTCCAGGCGGTCGCGGCTGACGCCGCGCAAGAGCGCATGCAGGACGCGCGTCGCCAGAATCCGATCGGTCATATAGAGCAGTGGGCGAATGAGCGCCGAGAGAGCGACACCTCCACGTCTCTGCCAGCGTTCGGAAAAACTCTGTGCATTCCAGGTGAAATAGACGACTGGCCGGACGGCGCTCAAATTGAGCAAACTGCCCTCAACGCGCCAAAAGGTTTTTTCAGACATACGGACAGGATAGGGGATTGGCGACCCAGTCTGATTATTGCTACCAATCGCGCTCACGATTTAATCATTGACCGAGAACGCTTTGCGTCTCGTTTGTTGGGTGAAGAATGACCTTCAATCTCGCTTAATCCCGTGTCTGCATTCATCTCTCATTGACTGTGATTGCGCATGAGACATTAAATCATCTTTCTAGTCAAATGCATTGGCAAGGGGGGAAAAATGATTGGCGGAATATATCAGTTGCGTGTACCAAACCCGTGTGTTTATAATCCGCCAATCTTGCAGTGGGTACAGCCGGTAGCGGGAAGACTACTCGATCAAATTTAATTTAAATTGATCGCTGATTTGCTTATTTGAGATTGATTTCAGTTTGCGTACGAAGGCGTTAAATGTTTGATGCCGGATGCTGGGAGTGCTCTGAGCAGCGCCCGGTCCGAGCCTCGAAATCTGACATCTTCAAATTCTGAGGAGTTCGCCATGCAGGGTGAAGCACCCTCGCTCGAAATTGTGCATTTGATCTGGCTGAATGGAGCCGGTTGTAATGGATGTACGTTGGCGATGCTGGGAGCGTCGGAGCCTGGGATCGAAGATCTGGTTCTCGGCAACATTCCGGACGCGCCGCGCGTCGTAATCGTACATCCTGAACTTGCTCTGGAGAGCGGTGATGCGTTTCGGGTCAATCTGGAGCGGGCAGCAGAGGGCGCGCTGGCGCCGTTTGTGCTTGTTCTCGAGGGGGCGATTCCAGACGAATCCCGAGCCGGAAACGGAAGCTTCTCGCGACTGGGAACCGCACAGGATGGAAGGCCAATCACGACTGCCGCATGGATTGATCGGCTGGCGCCAAAAGCCGAGGCTGTGATCGCGATTGGCAGTTGCGCGACCTGGGGGGGAATTCCGGCAGCTCATGGCAGTCCCATCGCGGCCAAGGGATTGGAAGACTATCTCGGCCACGATTTCAGGAGTAGAGAAGGGTTGCCGGTCATCAATGTCCCCGGATGTGCGCCGACCGGAGAAGGTTTCATTGAGACACTGATCTATGTTTTCCTTCATCTGGCTCAACTCGTGCCATTGGATCTGGATGAAGAACGCCGTCCTCGCTGGCTCTACAACTACGATGCGTATCCGTTGCCACCGCGCGTCGAATATCCTCCCGCCGCCGGGTTTGACCTCTCGAACCGGCCGGCGATCAAATGTCCGGTCCCGGTCACTGGCTGGCTGCGGAATTTTGGAGGGTGTGCGCGAGTAGGCGGGAGCTGTATCGGTTGTACTGAGCGCGATTTTGCCGATCGCTATCTGACACTCGCGCGCCCGGACCCGGCGTTTTAATAATGGCGCCTTTTGAGCGCAGGTCATCTCACCAGCGTTCAAAGGCGTTCAGCGCAATTTCATTGACCGATAGATACTCCCGGTTGCAGTATTGAAGGTCTGAGGAGAGAACGCGAAACGCGCGAATCTCGAATTGATGCTTTCGCTCTTTTCGCCTGCTTCGCCCCCTTTCGCGCTCTCGAGCGGATTAACGGGGAGAATTATATTCATCGGTGGTATTCAAAAGCCTGCCAATTCAGTTTGATGCGTACGGGCGAGCATCTCTGCGGGATGAGCACGCGGCCGCCCCTTTCAATTTTGTCGATCAGGCGCGGATTCAACGTACTCTCAATCGTGAGCACATGCTGGAAAAGCTGGCCCCTCGCGCCGGAGTCTGGAATTTCAGCATCGATCCGCTGACTCGCGCCGCCGGTGATCTGGCGTTGCACCTCCTGATCGATTTCGAGCAGCGGCGAGTGCTCGATGTTTGCGTCGAGAATGCGCAATTCAACGGCTACGAGCTGACGATGAAAGAACGCGCGCCATCCGACGCTCTCCAAATTGCCAGCCGCATCAGCGGCTCAGCGAGCGGCGCCCATGCCATCGCCGCCTCCATGGCGTGGGAGATGGCCGGGGGGATCGTGCCGCCGCCGCTGGCGATCATCGCGCGCAATCTCGGTTCGTGCGGCGAGATGTTGAGCGAGAGCACGCGCCATCTTTTTCTCTTGGCCGGCCCCGACTATTCGGAGGCCGCCGTCAGTCGGACGAGCCTCTCGATCTGGGGCCGGGCGCAGACGACCCCCGCGCCGGGTTTCGATGTTCACGGTTTGGAGACCATCGCCGATATTATGCGCGGGCTCAATCCCATGAGCGGGCATCTCTACCTTGAATCGTTGCAGATGTCTCGTCTGGGTCATGAGATCACGACCCTTGTGTTTGGCAAGTACCCGCATCCTTCGACGATCTTGATCGGAGGGGTAGGAATCGAAGCAAACCGGGAGACGTTCAATCAAATCCTCGGACGCATCAATACCCTCCTCGATTACGCGAAGAAGGTGGCGGCGATTTGGGATGATCTGGTCGAATTCTTTTACGATGCCGAGCCTCGTTACCGGCGGGTCGGCGAACTGCCCGGAAATCTTCTCAGTCTGGGGATCTGGGACGATCCGGAGAGCTACGACGCGAGTTATCAGAATTGCAACAGCTGGGGCGAACGGAGAATGTCGGTTCCCGGCGTCGTGATCAATAACCAGCGGCGCACGACGCGGCTGAGCGATATCAACATCGGAATTGAAGAGTTTGTCGATCATTCATATTACGCGCAGTGGGACCATCAAGTCGTTCCGGCAGACCCGCTAAGCGCTCCGCTCTCGCCCTGGCATCCGTGGAATAAAGAGACGATTCCGGCGCCGGCCAATCGTGATTGGAAGGAACGGTACAGTTGGAACAGCGCGCCGCGCTGGGATCGTGAGCCGATGGAGACCGGTCCGATTGCGAGATTATGGATCAATGCGGTCGGCACGAAACAGAATTGCGACTTTATCCGGCGCCATGGCCGCGGTCTGGATCTTGACATTCCGAGCGGGCAGCGGCCGGCGGCGAAATTGCACTGGCAAATTCCCGAGCGGCCGAACACCCTTGAGCGCAATCGGGCGCGGGCCTATCAACTGGCCTATACCGGAATGGTGGCTTATACCTGTTTGCTCAATGCCTTTGATTGTCTCCGCCGGGGCGAGACCGGGATGTCCGCGCGCATCCATCTTCCGGAGCGGTCAATCGGAGCCGGTTTCTGGGAGAGTACCAGCGGCGCGGTGACGCATCACGCCGTGATCAGGAATCATTTTGTGGCCAATTATCAGGTGATTACTCCCACCGAGTGGATGGGATCGCCGCGCGATTCGACGGGGACGCCCGGGATTTTCGAGGCCGCTCTCATGAACACTCCGTTGCTTGAAGAGTGCGCGCGGGCAGAAGATTTTACTGCCATCGATATTTTGCGGACGATCCGCAGCTTTGACCCGTAATCGGCGTTGCGATTTGAGATTCGGACTCGGCTCGCAACCCGAGACTCGGTGCCAGACACCATATGGTCTTCAAAAATCTGCCAATCGAACTTGATGCCCGGGGCGAGGTCAAATCGCGCGTTGGGGAAGTGGCTCGGACATTGGACGCTCAGGATGCGGAGCTCCAACCGGCCTACGAGACCTTGGTGGAGTCGGTCAGCGAACACGAGAGGCTTTCGCTGGAGGCGGCGAGCAATCCGAGCGCTCGCTACTTTGAGATTGACCCGCTGACGCGCGCCATGAATCCGGTCTCGTTTCGCGCCATCATCGATTTTGAAAATCGGCGGGTGCTCGACGCGAGAGTCGAGAAGACGTGTTTTCAAGATTTCGAGACGACTCTCACCGGGCGGGCGCCGACCGATGCCGTGCATATCGCCAGCCGGGTGAGCGGCAGCGGCTCGGGGGCGAATGCGATTGCCGCGGCGATGGCGATTGAGATGGCGATGAAGATTGCGCCGCCGCCGCTGGTCGTTGTGACGCGCGGGCTTGGCGCCGCCGCCGAATTGTTGGCGACCCACACCAAACATCTCTTTGTGCTGGCCGGACCGGACTATTCCGAGGCGACAGTCAGCCGCACCAGCATGACGACCTGGGCGAAAGCGCAGGAGGCGCCGACCGCCGGCGCGAATTTACACGGATACCGCACGATCGCCGCCCTCATGCGGGAGATGAACCCAATCAGCGGCGATCTTTACCGCGAGGCTTTGCAGCTGGCGCGCGTCGCCTATGAGGTCGCGACGCTGGTCTTCGGTAAATATCCCCATCCTTCCTCGATTCTTCCGGGAGGGGTCGGGATCATGGCCGATCGCGAGGTTTTCAACCGAATCTTGGGGCGCATCAATCGTTTAATCGATTATGCCAAGAAGGTGACGGCGGTCTGGGATGACCTGGTCGATTTCTTTTACCGGACCGATCCGCGTTACCGCCAGCTCGGTGAATTGCCGGGGAATTTGTTGTCGGTCGGCATGTGGGATGATCCATCGAGTTACGATGCGCACTTTGAAAATTGCAACGAATGGGGCGAAAAGAGGCTCGTCACTCCGGGAGTCATCGTCAACGGCAAATTGCGGACGACCCGGCTGACCGAGTTGAACACCGGGATCGAAGAGTTTTCCGATCATGCTTTCTTCGAGCAGTGGAGCGATAAACAGGCCCCGGTCGATCCGCTCGGCGCGCCGCTTCCGCCGATGCATCCCTGGAACAACCAGATGATCTCGGCGCCTGAAAAAAGCCATTGGAAAGGGCGATATACGTGGAGCATGGCGCCGCGCTGGGATCGTGAGGCGGTCGAAACTGGCCCGCTCGCCCGGCAATGGGTGACGGCGGTGGGCGGTCAATTGAAGAACGAGTTCATTCAATCTTTCAGGAGCGGCGGCCAGGATGCCGGGCTCGAGATCGATCTGCCGCGATTCCAGCTGCCGACGGCCAAATTGCGCTGGCACATCCCCGAAAGGCCGAATGCTCTCGAACGCAACCGGGCGCGCGCCTACCACATCGGTTACTGCGGGATGATCGCCCTGACCTATCTCTTAAAGGCCTTTGATTGTCTGCAGCGGCGCGAAACGGCGATGTCAAAGAGTTATACCGTCCCGGAAGCGGGGATCGGCGCGGGATTTTGGGAAGATGGACAAGGAGCCCTCACTCATCATATCGTAATCGCGGACAGGCGCATTGCAAATTACCGAATTATTACGCCATCGGTCTGGATGGGATCGCCGCTCGACCCCTTTGGCAGACCCGGCCCCTATGAACAAGCGATCATTAATACCCCATTACTCGAAGAGTTTGCCAAGCCGGAGGATTTCACCGGCATTGATCTTCTGCGGGCGATCCGCAGTTTTGACCCTTAGCAGCTAGCCCAGATGTTAGATGTTCGATGTCAGGCGTTAGACGTTGACTGGTAGAAGTAGCGCTCCGGCGGACGCTGTCCGATGTCCAGTTTGCCGGTATCTAGTTTGCCGATGTCTAGTCTGCCGACATCTTGTTTGGAGGATTTAAATGCGACTCCCAGGTTGGAAATTTAGGAATGCGGAAGAGGAACGTGTCGAGAATGCGCGCAAATTGCATGAAGCCGCTTGGCCGGATATGTTCGCCAATTTGCAAAGCGCATATGCCGAGTTGACCAATGCGCAGTTCGAGCTCGAGCGTCGAACTGCGGAGATTGCCGAAACTCGGGATCTTTTTCAACAAGTGGTCTCTTCGATGTCGGAAGCGCTCTTCTTGACGGATCGCTCGGGCCGCGTCATTCGCGCCAACCCGGCCGCGGCGATGTTGCTCGAGTGCTCTGAGACCTCGATTCTCGGACGCCCCCTGACCGCGGTCTGCGGTTCTGATGAGATTCCCACCACGCCCTGGAAATTGATGGAGCTGGCTCCGACCGGGCGCTTGACCAATCTGGAGGTCGAGATCCACACCATCGGCGGTGTGACCATTCCCGTCAGCTTCTCGCTCGGGCTGATGCATGACAAGCAGAACAAGATCACGGGCGTGCTGGCCGTGGCGCGCGATATGCGCGAGCATTGCAGTTTGATCAACAGCCTGGTTGCCGCCCGCACGCGTTTTCAAGAGTTGCTGGAGTTCGCACCGGATGCCGTCGTCCTCGCCAACCAGGACGACCAGATTGTCCTGGTCAATTCGCAGACCGAGAAACTTTTCGGTTATCGGCGCGAAGAGCTGCTCGGTCAACCCGTCAGCCTGCTCCTGCCTGAAAGGATGCGCGAACAGCCGCCAAGCCGCGCGGCCTCTCGAGAGAGCTCGATGCTCGAACTCGACGAAGTGTTATGGTCGGGAGAGCCGGCCGGAGCGAGCGAGCATGTTGAATTCTTCGTCATCGATCGCAACGGGAGCGAGTTCCTGGTCGAGATCACGCGCCGGCAGATCGAGACCGAAGACGGCACACTCGTCATGAGCTTGATCCGCGACATCTCGGAGCGCAAACGCATCGCCGCTGCCCTCTGCGAAAGCGAAGAGCGCTATCGGAATGTCGCCGAGACCGCTTCGGACGTCATCCTGACCCTCGACGATCTGGGCACGATTCAGTTCGCCAATCCGGCGATCGAGAGGATCTTCGGCTATCGATCATCCGATGTGATCGGACAGAAACTGACGATGTTGATGCCCGATTGCTGGCGCCATCTTTCTGAATCGCGCGGGGCGGAATCGTCTGCGGACGATGAACTCGAGATCGATGAGAACCGTTTTGATTTCGTCAATCGCTCGCGGATCGAATTGGCCGCTCTCCACCGGGACGGGCACGATGTGCCGGTCGAGGTCAATTTCAGTGAGTTCGTCCAGGATGGCCGGCGCACCTTCACCGGCATTGTGCGCGACATCGCCGAGCGTAAGAAATCCGAGGCGGCATTGCGCGAAGCGGCTGTGGTGCAACAGGCGATCCTCGATTTCGCCGGGTACGCGATCATTTCGACCAAGCCGGACGGAACGATCACCACCTTCAATCCGGCCGCGGAACGAATGCTGGGTTACCGGGCCTCAGAGGTCGTCGGCAAACCGATTCCGGCAATCATCCATACCTCAGACGAGGTCATTGAGCGCGCGCAGACATTCTCTGAAGAGCTGAATCAAGAGATCCAACCGGGTTTTGAAGTCCTGGTCGCAAAGGCCCGCCGCAATCTGCCCAATGAGTACGAGTGGACCTTCATTCACAAGGACGGCACTCATTTTCCGGTCATGCTTTCGATCACTTCGCTCCGTGACCCGTCGGGAGAGATCACCGGCTTTCTCGGCATCGCGAGCGATATCACCGAACGCAAACGCATCGAGGATGACCGCGCCATCTTGCTCAGTCGCGAACAGGAGGCTCGCCAGGTCGCAGAGGAGGCCAATCGCTTGAAAGATGACTTCCTGGCGATGATCTCGCACGAATTGCGCGCGCCCCTCACGGCGATTCTGGGCTGGGCCCAGATGTTGCGCTCCGGCACCCTCGATCGCGCCTCGGCGGAGCGAGCGCTGCTGACCATCGAGCGAAATGCGAAATCGCAGGCGCACCTCGTCGGCGACCTGCTCGACGCCTCGCGCATTGCGACCGGAAAGCTCAGCCTGGAAGTGCGCCCGGTTGAATTGATGTCCATCGTCGAAGCCGCTGTCGATGCGGTGCGGCCGTCGGTCGAAGCCAAGAATCTGCGGATGCAAATTGTCCTTGAGCCGTGGGTCGGACCTTTCAATGGTGACATTGAGCGGCTGAAACAGATCGTCTGGAATCTGCTCTCGAACGCCATTAAATTCACTCCGGCCGGCGGATTGATCGAAGTGCGGCTGGAACGCCTGGAGAACAAGGCCTTGCTGATCGTCAGCGATACGGGGCAGGGGATCGATCCTGAATTTCTGCCGCGCATCTTCGATCGCTTCCGGCAAGCCGATAGTTCGGCCCGGCGCCAACAGGGCGGACTCGGTCTGGGCCTCGCGATCGTCAAACACCTGGTCGAACTTCACGGCGGCGCGATCTACGCCTACAGCCGCGGCATCGGCCAGGGAGCGGACTTCATGATCACTTTACCGCTGGCCGTCCAGCGCAGCGGCGCCGAAAACGGCGAGTTGTGGCCCGTTCACCTCGATGGACAAGCTGAAACGCGCTCTTCGACCCTGCGCGGCGCAAAAGTTTTGGTCGTTGATGATGATCACGATACGCGCGAGATCTTGAGCGTCATGCTTTCGCGCTACGGAACCGAAGTTCGCACCGCAGCTTCCGCCGCCGAAGCCGTCGAGGTCTTCGCGCAGTGGAAACCCGATGTCCTGGTCTCCGATATCGGAATGCCGGTCGAAGACGGCTATGTGCTGATCAGTAAAATTCGTGAGTTGTCGGCCGAGGAAGGCGGCGAGGTGCCGGCCATCGCCTTGACCGCTTTCGCCGGAGTTCAAGATAAGGAGATTGCGCTCGCCGCCGGCTTTCAACAACATCTCTCGAAACCCGTTGAACCGGTCCAGTTGGCGAAGGTCGTCGCCAGAATCCTGGGCCGCAGCGACGAGGGCATCACGCTTTAGTCCAAAAAGAGAAGGCGAAATAGACGAAAGGCGCGCAACCTTCCAGCAAAAGTTGTGCGCCTTACATCTGGTCTCCGCAGGTTCGATGCGGCTGAAATGTCAGCCCATCAATCACCGCTCAGTCTTGCCCGGGCTAACTCCGTGTAGCAAGCGCCGGTGGGATGTAGATCGCTCTTCATCAAGATCAGCTCTCGCACGCTGAAAGAGAGCTTCGGCAGCGAGTAGTGGCCGGCCTTCTCAATCAATTCGCGAATATTCCTGTTCGACTTCACTCGACCGAGCGTGAGATGCGGACGAAAATCTTTCTCTTCCGGGTCGAATCCAAACGCGGTCAACCGTTCATCCAGGTCTTCTTGAAGCCGTTCAAGTTTTTTAATCTCTCCGGCCAGACCGATCCACAAGACGCGCGGATGCCGCGCGGTTGGGAAAACGCCCATTCCATTGATGGTCAGCGTGAAGATTGAGGACTCTCGACCGGCATCGACGCAGATCTTCTCGACCGCGCTCGAAACCTTTTTGTCAATTTCGCCAAGGAATTTCAGGGTGAGATGAATGTTTTCAGGATGAGTCCAGGCGATGTCGGCTCCGACATCTTTCAGGTCGTTTTGCATGGCAGCGAGCACAGACTTAATTTCAGACGGTACTTCGATTGCGATAAAAGTTCTCATAGGTTAAAAGAATGATCGATCAAGAATGAAATCGCAACTCCAATTGAGCCTTCACTACTATCCTCACCGTCCAATTGAAAATTAAATCGGGCGCCGCCTCGATCAGCCGCTTTGCCTCTCATCACGCTCGCGTCAGCGAGAATGTCGATGCGAGCAGACAATGATTGCAAAAGTTTAAAGAAATCTTTCGTATTCTTTGCGCTGATCCGAAATGTTTTTTGGCCGAGTGATGGTATGATGATTCGAAAGGGTGCCCTCTCTTATTAAATTACAATCCATGGAGCGCTCCAGATAATGAAGAGATTTTATTGTGGCCCGATCGTGCTGATCGTGATGCTGATGCTGGCCTCGTTCACGGCCGTCGCCCAACAGGCAGAGCCGCGCTTTGAAGAACTCCCCAACTTTCACCAGGTGAATGAACGTCTCTTTCGCGGCGGACAACCTAAGGAAGACGGGTTGAAGAAACTGGCTCAACTGGGCATCAAAACCATCGTCAATCTGCGCGGCGAGAGCGAAGACACGCACGCCGAAGAGGTAGAGGCGAAGGGGCTGGGAATGCGTTACTTCAGCATCCCGATGTCGGGCGCCGGGCGGCCTTCGGATGAGCAGATCAAGCACGTCCTCGGGCTGATCGATACTCAAGAAAATACGCCGGTCTTCATCCACTGCCGTCGCGGTTCGGATCGCACCGGAGCTGTCATCGCCATCTATCGGATTACTCACGACGGATGGACATGCGACCAGGCCCTCGATGAAGCAAAGCGCTACGGCATGGGATTCGTTCAATTCCGGAAACGCGACTACATCAAGGACTATTTCAAACAACAGCAACGAGAGAAAGAAGACAAACTGAAAGAGCGGAAAGAAGCGCCCGCCCCTTGAGAAACCCGCTCGCCGAGGCGCGGCCCGCCGCCTTGTTCTCCCCTCGCCCTTCAAAGAAAGCGCCTCCATCACCTTACTCATCCGAGGCTTCTTCCACGGCTTCTCCCACGCCTCAACCCTCACTGTTGCCAATGATAACTGAGATTTACGAGATGTATGCCAGTAATGCAATTACCGCATAAAAAATCTTGTCATTCTTCCAGTGCTTTTGATGCAATATTGGTTGAAAGTTATTGAGTGGCTCTCGTTCTTTAGTTGCAGCGCCAAACGCCGATAACTTAATGCTGAAAGTAACTATTCTTTGATAATCCATCAACAAGTTATCGATTCTTTAAATCCGCCCTTTAAATCAGCTAGGTTTGATTTAAAGAATAACAAAGAATAACTAAGATAATTTAAGGATAAATGAGAATAACCAATAGTATAATGAAACTTCTACTAACAAAAATTCACAGTAATAACTATCTCCTGTAGATCCAAGGTTCCAGCGCCCAAAGGAATCAGTTGTTCCAGATCCACGGCCATTGTTTAACAAAAGAGTCCTTCAGTCGGCTCTTCACGAGCTAAAAGGAGTTTGGATGAAAAGCATCGCTTGTATCTCCCGGGCTATCTGCTGTCTTCCACTCATTCTGGTGACAACCTCGACCATACTTTTCGCCCAAGAGACCAACCGCCAAAATATTACTGCCGAGAAGAGAACAGAACCTAAGACGGCCGAGGCTGCGCCCACTGCCGCCGTCCTCTATCCATTTCATCCGATGAACGAATGGGTCGGGCAGCGATTCATCTTTCTGCCCGGACCAAAATCGTCGGCCAATAGCGCCTACGAAGATTTTTCGGGCAAAGTGACCCGCAAACAATATCAGGGCCGAATCGCCAAAGTAATTTCCGTGAGTGATTTCGGCGGCCGGATGCATCTTGAATTCGAAATGGAAGATACTCAGGATCGCATTCGAGCGCGGACCCTTCCCGACAAACATATCATCATGGGAATGGCGTTAATTGATGACATCGATCAGGCGCGCAGCCAGTGGGCGGGAAAATCCCTCTGGTATAAACATATGATGCTCTCGACATACGATGAGCAGATCGATGTCACCAATCAAATTCCGATCAAGCGGTATTCGCGAGTGAAAGTGATCGATGTCGTGCCCGGATGGGATGAAGAGAAGCCGGTCCGATTTTTATTGGAGACTGCCGATGGGAAGCGAGGTTTTCTGGATCTCAACCTGAGCGGCACCAATGTGCTCGATGCCACTCGCCACTTGAACCGCTTCGATCAGGGGTTTATGACGGAAGACCCTCGCCAGCTCCATAAATGGCCGGCGCAAACGTGGACATTGATCGAGCAGAGCAAGATTGTCGTCGGCATGACCGCAGATCAGGTCAAGATGAGTTGGGGCGAGCCGGAGAAAGTTACCCGCACTGCCGCCGGCGAAAATTGGGTCTATCCAACCGGAACCTTGACATTCAAGAACGGCGCACTGATCGGCATGAAAAATTGAAAATTCGCGAGAGACGGCAGAGAAGAAGAGCCGACACTCCACCAACTAAATAGCTCCGAAATAGATCCGAAATAGACCGAGATCGCGAACGTTCTCACCAGCCGCTTGCGATCTCGGTCTATTTTTGTCCATTTGGCCGGTGCGGCCTTCTCTCTTCTCTGTTTTGCTCATCACGCCGAATTGTGGTAACTTCCGCCACTACTTCAGACAGATCCAGTCAATCGTAATTTATCTTCGCGAAAAATCTGAGGAAGGAAATAATGATGTCTAAGCTTTCGATCCGTGATCTCGATCTTGCCGGGAGAAGGGTTTTCATCCGAGTCGATTTCAACGTGCCACTCGAGGACGGCAAAGTTGCCGATGATACTCGTATCACCGCGGCGATCCCGACGATTCAATATGCTCTCGATAAAGGGGCGCGCGTCATCCTCGCTTCGCATCTGGGACGCCCCAAAGGTCAGCGAAATGCGAAATATTCGCTCAAGCCGGTGGCCGAACATCTGGCAAAATTGTTGGATCAACCCGTTGCTTTTGCCAACGATTGCGTGGGCGAAGAGGCGGCCAAAGTTGTCGGCGGAATGAAGGACGGCGACCTCGCGTTGCTCGAGAATTTGCGATTCTATGCCGAAGAGGAAGGTAACGATCCAGGTTTTGCCGCCAAACTCGCTTCACTCTGCGATCTCTACGTCAACGATGCTTTTGGCACGGCGCACCGCGCACATGCTTCGACTGAAGGCATGACGAAGTTCGTCAAGCAGGCCGCCGCCGGCTTTTTGATGGAGAAAGAGCTCCGCTATTTGATCGGAGCCTTGAGTAATCCCCGCCGCCCATTTGTCGTTATCCTCGGAGGCGCAAAAGTTTCGGATAAGATTCAGGTCATTCAAAATCTGCTTAAATCCGCCGATGCGCTCTTGATTGGCGGCGCCATGGCATACACCTTTTTGAAGGCTCGCGGGTTGGAGGTTGGAAAATCGCTGGTCGAACCTGATAAGACGGACCTCGCCAGACAATTGGAGGTTGAAGCAAAAGAGAAGAACGTCAATTTGCAACTACCGGTTGATCACGTCGTGGCGGGGAATCCTCAGGATGGCGCGAATGCGAAGAATGTCGGAGTTGACGCGACACCGGCCGATTTGATGGGGCTCGACATCGGTGTCGCAACACAGAGAGCATACAGCGAGATCATCGCCGGCGCCCAGACCATCATCTGGAATGGCCCCATGGGAATGTTTGAGAAGCCCCCCTTTGATCAGGGAACCCGCGCCATCGCCCAGGCAGTCGCCGAAACCTCAAAGAAGAACGATACCGTCTCCATTATCGGTGGAGGCGACAGCGTGGCGGCGATTCAAGAACTGGGTCTCGCCGATCAAATCACACATATCTCAACGGGCGGCGGCGCAACCCTCGAATTGCTCGCGGGAGATACCCTGCCGGGAGTTGCCGCCTTGAGCGAAAAATAGGGACTCCTGGCTTGAAGCTCTCCGGCCTCAAGCAAATGGCGCCCCGTATTCCACTTTGTGAAATGCCATGAGAAAACCTATCATCGCCGGAAACTGGAAGATGTTTAAATTGATCGGTGACGCAGTCATGACCGTCACCGCTCTCAAACCTTTAGTTGCTAATGCGAATCATTGCGAGATCATCGTCGCCCCGCCTTACACCGCGATAAAAGCCGTCGCCGATCGTCTCGAAGGCTCGAATATCAAGACCTCCGCTCAAAACCTTTCGACGGAGACTAAACAAGGTCCACATACGGGTGAGATCTGTGGTGACCTGATCAAGGACGCCGGCTGCACACACGTCATTATCGGACATTCCGAGCGGCGTCAGATGTATGGCGAGAGCGACGACATCATTAACCGTAAGCTTCAAGCCGCACTCTACTTCAACCTCGTGCCGATCGTCTGTGTTGGCGAAACATTATCGGAGCGTGATGCCGGGAAAGAATACCTGGTAGCGGCTTCACAGCTTGAACGAAGTTTAGCCGAGTTGACAGCGCGTGACCTCATGCGTATCATCCTCGCTTACGAACCTGTCTGGGCGATCGGCACTGGACGCACCGCATCACCTGCACAAGCCCAGCAGATGCACGCATTCATTCGTCAATGGATTTCTCGGAAATTCGACTCGGATGCTGCCGGTAGTATACGGATACTTTATGGTGGAAGCGTTAAGCCGGAAAATATCTCTGACTTGATGCGTGAGGCCGATATCGACGGCGCGCTCGTAGGCGGTGCCAGTTTAGAAGCAGAGAGCTTTGCGCGAATCGTCAATTATGGTAGGTAAGAGACTTTGATTTTAAAATATATCCTGACGGGAATTTTCGTATTGGCTTGCATCTTCCTGATCCTGGTCGTGCTCTTGCAATCAGGAAAGGGAGGAGATGTGGCAGCCGCTTTCGGAGGGTCGGGGAGCCAAACCGCCTTCGGACCGCGGGGCGCACAAAAGCCCCTTGAGAAAGCGACGGTGATTGCGGCCATCGTCTTTATGTTTCTGGCTTTGCTCTTCTCGCTGCCGGGATTTAACGGACCGAGCTCAGTCGTGCGTGATGGTGCAGTAACAACGCAACCTTCACCTTCACCGAGTCCGGCGGCTTCGCCCGCAGCGAGCGTCAGTCCTGCAGCATCTCCGGTAACATCGGCAAGTCCTGCGGCGAGCCCGGTAGCTTCGCCGGCTGCATCGCCGGCCCAAAAACAGTAGTCGTAATCACACCTGATTACGCCTTCTAAACGCCGAAGTGGTGGAACTGGTAGACACGTACGTTTGAGGGGCGTATGGGGCAACCCGTGGGGGTTCGAGTCCCCCCTTCGGCATTCAACTTGCACGCGATAGAAAAATCTCGTAAGTCTTTGTTCTGCAACAACTGCTTTTTGTCCCAAATTCACGGAAAAGGTAAAATGGGACAGAAATGGGACAAAACTTTCGAGATTTTTCTTTTTAGCCATTTTTGCTGTTTGCCCCGGAGGATTTGCCACCCTGAATTTGCGCCGTTTCAGATAGGGAATCAACCGCCTTCCTGACCCGTTCGATTGAGGGTCTGGCATAGATGCCCGTCGTCTTAATGTCCGAATGCCCAGCCGCATCTCTCGCCGTAAAACTGTCGTACCCCGCTTCAAGAATGCGCGTCACATATGTGGCTCGCAGATCATGAAAATGTAGATCACCGATCTCAGCTTCACGGCAGATCGTCGGCCAAGCGTCTTTGACCCAGTCTACGCCCCCGAAGATCAGATCTTCAGGGTCACCAG
>Ga0081539_10000385_pt1 | contig 95511 bp, 91 predicted proteins | sample TabmetS4T2R2_FD_71023 | JGI IMG/M metagenome (GOLD analysis project Ga0081539, IMG submission 71023) | Tabebuia heterophylla rhizosphere microbial communities from the University of Puerto Rico - S4T2R2 | ecosystem: Host-associated > Plants > Roots > Rhizosphere ... | reverse complement strand
CCCTCGCGGCGTCCCTCGCGGCGTCCCTCGCGGCGGCCCCCGCGGCGGCCCTCGCGGCGTCCCTCGCGGCGTCCCTCGCGGCGGCCCTCGCGGCGTCCCTCGCGGCGGCCCCCGCGGCGGCCCCCGCGGCGTCCCTCGCGGCGTCCCTCGCGGCGTCCCTCGCGGCGTCCCTCGCGGCGGCCCCCGCGGCGGCCCACGCGGCGTCCCCCGCGGCGGCCCCCGCGGCGGCCCCCGCGGCGTCCCTCGCGGCGTCCCTCGCGGCGGCCCACGCGGCGGCCCACGCGGCGTCCCTCGCGGCGGCCCCCGCGGCGGCCCACGCGGCGGCCCCCGCGGCGGCCCCCGCGGCGGCCGCCTTCTCCTGGCCGGCGCGGACCACCGGCCCGGCCGCCTGCGCCGCGGCCAAGTCCACGATCCGTCGAAGGTCGCGCAGCGCCCGCGCCTCAGCCGACAGGCCGGCCAGATCCAGCCACGCCGGCGTGTACGTGCGGATCAGCCAGTCCAGCGCCAGATAGCCGCGCTGTTCGTCGAGGCCGTCGGCGCGCGTGCCGACCATCGACGGGATCAGCGGCACCAACTCCTGCCGGCGGACGTCCGGCAGCACGTCGTTGAGCCGACGGCCGAACCCGGCCAGCGGGAGCGATACGCAGCGGGGATCGTCGGTGTGTTCTTCGTCGGCCCACCAGGCAACGGCTTCGAGGAGGCAGACGCCGTCGTCGCGGTCGTCGTGGCTGCCCTTGCCGAGGGTGATGGTGTTCAAATCGAGGTGGTGCACGGGTCAGTCCTCCCGGATGTAGCGGGGATAGATGGCCAGGCCTGGCCGGTGTCGCGTGTCGAAGCCCTCGCGGGTCGGGATGCGGTCCTGGTCCAGCTCGTCCTGCGCGTACGTCTCGTGCCGCCGCTGCTCAGCCAGCCGCACCAGCTCCCCTGCCGCGTTGGGGTGCAGGTGCTCCCACCAGCCGGGCTGCTCGCGGTCGAGCTGGTCGGCGTACGCCGCATACCACTGGGTGTAGGTCTGGCCGGGCGCGAGGAGGATGGTCGGGTTCGCGTCGAACGACGGGCGCGGCCGGTCATCGCCGGCCGTTCGGAGCGCCACCGCAGACCAGGAGTCGGTCACCGGTTCGGGCCGGGTGGCCTCGACGAGCGCGTCGAGCTCACCGACGTACGCGTCACAGCGCTGCTGCAACACGGTTGCCCGGCGCTCCGCGGCGACGGCCGCCGCGTCGGCCTTGCGTGCGGCGGTCTGTGCCTCCTCGATCCGGGCGGCTGCGGCGAGGACCGCGACGACGAGGCCGATGCCGGCGCCGGCTGTGAGGCCGACGCCAGCACCGATCAGGAAGGCGGCGATCATGCGACGCCGGCCCGGTCGTTGGCGGCGTCGGCCGCGTCCGCTTCGGCTTCCGCGTCTAGCTCGAGGTCGCAGTCCTCGCAGCAGTCGAGCTCCGGCTTGTGGTCGGCGCCGAAGTCGTCGGGCAGATTGTCGAGCGGCGTCTCCCGCATCTTCACGTCCGCCGGGGCCGGCGCCGACAGGAAGCCGTGCAGCACGTACGTCAGCTCACACTCGTTCCGATCGCCGACGCTGTGTTGGACCCTGACCGAGCCGCCCTTGCCGTACGTCGCATCGAAGTTCACCGTCTTGCCCAGCGACTCGGCCACCGCAGCAGCCAAGGCCAGCTTGTCCTCGTCTGTACTCCCGGCAGAGACCATCGAGTGCTGCATGCGCAGCTCGACGCTGTTCGGCGGCGGCAGCTCGGTGTGCTGCTCCAGCCAGTCGGCCATCTCGCGGATCCGGGCAACGAGCCGGGCCCGCTCCCGCGCATCGTTGGCAGCGGCCAGATCGGCGGCGGTGGCGAGCGTGAGGATGTCGTCGGCCCGGTGGTAGCTGGCGTCGGCGTGGGCCGTGACCAGTAGCACCCGGTCGTAGCCGTGCGCGTTGCGGTGCGCCTGTACGTGCGTGATCTCGACCGGGCCCATGCCGCGGCCGTTGTGGATGTAGTCGCCGATCTCGATCTCGTCGGCGCGCTTGTGGGTGGGCTTGTCGCTAGAGTCGGACACGGTCCGCTCCTTTCGCTCGAAGTTGGTGTGTGGGCCAGGGCGGGTCGCCGGGTTGGGTCCGGTGACCCGCACGCTTGTCAGGGCTGAGAGATGGGCGCCTGCGCGGCATAGGCGATACACGCCCGATGCCACAGCTCGCCCCACGCCGCCCGCCGCGTCCGCACCACCGAGAAGATGGCGCCGATGTTGATCTGCCAGCGGGCCGACGCGGGCGCGTCCGGCATGTGCAGCACGTGGCCGAGCACCCGCGGCTCGTCCGGGTCGCCGACCTCGGCCACCATCTGCGGCGACGCCTCGACACCGAAGTCCAGGACGCGGACCTCGGCGATCACCCGGCCGTACGGGGTCGGCGCCCAGAGCGCCAGCTCTCCAGTGGACTCCACGTCCTGCCCGGGGAACGCGCCGAGCTCCACCCAGCCGGCCGCCTCGAGCTCGCGGACGGCCACGCTGACCTTCCGCTCACCGGACACGTAGTCCTCGCCTGCGGCGTCACGGAAGACCCGCCCGGCGGCGACGTCGGCGAGCAGCGCGCGCCGAGCCGGCGTCGGGTACAGGAACGTGGGCGCGATCGTCATGACGCCACCGCCCCGATGAGCCGCGCCGGGCGGCGGTCTAGAGCGGCAGCACCGCCCGGCGGGCAGAACGCGGCGGAACCGCCCGGCCGCGTCGGCCGGTTCGGCGGCGGCGGCTTGGGCCGGGACGGCGCCGGGTGTGTCGGCGCGCGCGGCTCACGGGCCGGCTTCGTCGGCGGGCGCGGCGGCTCCGGTCTCGGCGGGCGCGGCAGCAGGTCGGGGGCGGTCACCGCTGCGGCTCCCAGCCGGTCAACCGCACCGTCCGGGACACGACCCGGCCAGCGATGACGTGCTTCGCGATCAGCCGCGCCTCCTCCTCGGAGTCACACTCGATCAGCCCGTCAGCGTTCGGCCCGTACTCCACGGCGTACTCGATCCGGACCTGCCCTGCCGCTGTGTCGGTCGCGGCCGCGCCGTTGACGGCCGGGATGACGACGAGATGGTGGCCCAGGCCCTCAGCCCAGGTGCGGAGCCGGTCGATCGGGGGGATGCGGTCGCCGCGCTCGTAGGAGCCGATGACCACGGACGCGAGGCCGATCTTGCGCTCGGCTTCGGTGAGGCTCAGGCGGAGCCGCTGACGCTCGGCGCGCAGCTGGGCGGCGATGGGGTCGACGGGCCGGCTCATCGCGCGACCTGCTCGGTAGTGGGCTCCTCGGTGGTGGGCTGCTCGCCGTTCTTGATCGCCTCGACGTCGCCGCGGCGGAAGCGCTTCAGCCCGCTGGGCAGCGAGATGAAGGGGAGCTTCCCGTCGCGGCACCAGCGGTGCACGGTCTCGTCAGCGACGCGCAGCTCCTCGGCCACCTCGGCGACCGTCATAAGGTCAGGAAGCTGTGTCATGGACATGAAGCTAGCCTTGGCGCGAACCTGTGTCAAGGACAGGTTTGTGCCCGACTTGTTGCTTCCCGTGTCATCACCGGTATCCTGCCCGTATGACGACGAGCCACGGAGAACGGCGAACGCAGCGCGGCTGGACGGTGGACGCCTCTACCCTCGGAGCACGCCTCGCGCTGGTCAGGCACCGGATGAACTGGAACGTCAAGGAGGCGGCACGCGAGTGCGGCGTGCCGGCCGCGTCATGGCGCAGCTGGGAAGAGGGGGCGCAGCCGCGTCGCGTGTTCGAGGTTCTGGGCCTGATCGCCGAGCGCACCGGCGCCGACTACATGTGGCTGCTAATGGGCGACCAAGCTCCTCAGGGACCCGTATCGACGGAGCCCGGGAGTGCCGATACCGTTCAGTAACACGTTAGCGTGACGGCGGTCACGTTGTTGACCTGTGAGGCGGCCCCCGCTATGTCTCTTGAGATCCCCTACCGGTCCATACCGGACATGTTCCTGAAACGCGTCGCGGCGACCCCCGACCGTGACGCACTCGCGCATCCCGCGCCCGACGACTCCGGGCCGGTGTGGCTGAAGTGGTCCGAGATCGGCCGCCGGTCGAAGGCGATCGCCGCCGGGCTCGTCGGTCTCGGCGTCGGCACGGAAGACCGCGTCGCGATCATCTCCAACACTCGGCTGGAGTGGGTGCTGGCCGACATCGGCGTCATGTGCGCGGGCGGCGCGACCACGACGGTCTACCCGACGACCGAGCCGGAGGACGTGGCGTACATCATCGGCGACTCCGGCTCGATCGTCGTCATCGCCGAAAACGCGGCGCAGGCCGCCAAGCTGGCCGGCGCCACCGTGCCGGCCGTCAAGCACGTGGTGCTCATCGACGGCGCCGCCGACCCGTCCGCGTCGCCGCCGCAGACCACGCTCGCCGACCTGGAGGCCGCGGGCGCGGAGCGGCTGGCCAGCGAGCCCGACCTGATCGAGAAGATCACCGAGGGCATCACCCACGACCACCTCGCCACGCTGATCTACACGTCGGGCACCACCGGGCGCCCGAAGGGCGTCGAGCTGCTGCACGGCGGGTGGTGCTGGGAGGCGGTCGCGCAGACCGGACCGGGCCTCATGGAGCCGGAAGACCTGCAGTACCTGTGGCTGCCCCTCTCCCACTCGTTCGGCAAGACGCTGATCACGGGGATCATCCACGTCGGCATGCCCACGTACGTGGACGGGCGCCTCGACAAGCTCGTCGACAACCTCGCGGTGGTCCGGCCGACGCTGATGTGTGGCGCGCCGCGCATCTTCGAGAAGGTGTACAACCGCGCGGTCTCGTCGGCGCAGGACGCGGGCGGCGCGAAGGCGAAGATCTTCGCGTGGGCGGTGCGCACCGGCAAGGAGAAGGTGGCGCTGGAGCAGGCCGGTAAGCCGGTGCCGCGCGGCCTCGCGGTCAAGTACGGCATCGCCAACCGCCTCGTCTTCAGCAAGCTACAGGCCCGCCTCGGCGGCCGCATCCAGAAGCTCGTGTCCGGCGCGGCGCCGCTGTCGGTGCCGATCGCCGAGTTCTTCGCGGCGGCAGGACTGCCGATCGGCGAGGGGTACGGGCTCACCGAGACGAGCGCGGGCAACTTCGTCAACCGCCGCGACCGCGTCAAGATCGGCACGTGCGGCCCGCCGCTGGGCGACCTGGAAGTCAAGATCGCCGAGGACGGCGAGGTGCTGCTCCGCGGCAAGCCGGTCATGCGCGGCTACCACAACCTGCCCGAGGAGACGGCCGCCGCGTTCACGAAGGACGGCTTCTTCCGCACCGGCGACATCGGCGAGGTCGACGCCGACGGCTTCCTGCGCATCACCGACCGCAAGAAGGACCTGGTCAAGACGTCCGGCGGCAAGTACATCGCGCCGTCGCACATCGAGGGCATGTTCAAGGCGCTGTGCCCGTACACCTCGCAGGTCGTCGTGATCACCCAGGGCCGCAACTTCTGCACGATGCTCGTCACCTTCGACCCCGACGCGATCGTGGGCTGGGCGGCCGGCACGCCGCTGGCCGGCAAGCCCTACGCCGAGATCGCCGCCTCGCCGGAGGCCCACGCCATGGTGGCCGGCTACGTCGACGAGCTGAACACCAAGCTCAACCGGTGGGAGACGGTCAAGAAGTTCACGATCCTGCACCGCGACCTGACGATCGAGGACGGCGAGATGACCCCGTCCATGAAGATCAAGCGCCGCGTGGTGGAAGCCAACTTCGCCGGCGAGATCGACAAGATGTACGAGGGCACGCTCGCCGAGATCTGACCGTCACGGGTCCGGGTGAGCGCATCACCCGGACCCAATTCATATAGACATCGAGCTACCGCGATGTCCGCCGTGGTCCCGACCGTCGCTCCCGCGGCCTCACCCTTCGCTGTTGGTCACGCTTACCCCGTTTTGGCCTCCGGCCCGGGAGCGCACGGACGCGTCCACCGATGATCGTTAGCCCAAAATGGGCGTTGTGCACGGCGTGTTACGCCCGTATCGGGCTAACGATCATCACCCCACCCATCTGGTGGACCGACTCTTCCAAACAGCGGGACAAGCCGACGGATCATGGGCAACGGCGCGCTCGGACCCAACGCGCCCGCATGATCGTCCGCCCATAATCCGCACTCTGGTCGGCGTGTCATCCGGCTAGCGGGCGAACGATCACCGTGCCGGCACCGATATCCAGGACCGAGCCCCTTCAACGATCTCGCGTCCGTGCTCGGGCCGTTCGGCGCGCGGGACACGCCGCTCACCCCGACGCTGGAAGCTCCTTGGATCCTGAACCTTGTGCCGCACGCACGCCCGTAGCGGTCACTCGGGCAACGTAGGCCTCCGACGATCTCCCCACCCGCCGAGCCGGCAGCAGACAATGTGGACCACGCCGACGCCGGGCGATACGAGCCCCCTATTGGACCCGCCGTCGGCACGCGAGTGGGCTTGGTGCGCGGACCTGGCAGCGGGGGCCGGGGATTTCGGCGAGCGCAAGCGAGCCGCCGGCCACCGCGGTCTCCGGCGGGAGCGGCGGCCCGCCGCTGACGCGGACCCGGGAGATCCTCTTGAAACTCCATGCAACTTAGGGTGAGCAGCGGTCTGGACCACGGCGCTCGGATCTGTCAGGTGAGGATCGCGGGCTCGCGCCACTGGGGGCGGCGCGTGCGGTCGAGGTCATAGCGGACGGCGGCCAGGCGTTTCACCGCGTCTTCGAGGTCGGACGCGGGGAGCGTGAACGGGAGGCGGACGAAGCGCTCAAGCGTGCCGTCGACGCCGAAGCGTGGCCCGGGCGCGAGCCGCACGCCGACCTCCTCGGCCGCGCGGGAGAGGGCGCTCGACACCGGCCCGTCGAGCTCGGCCCAGAGGGTCACGCCGCCGCGTGGGACGCGGATGCGCCACTCGGGCAGCTCGCGGTCGAGTGCGGTGACGAGCGCGTCGCGCTGCTCGGTGAGCTGGCGGCGGCGCTGGGGGACGATGACGTCGGCGCGGTCGAGCAGCTGCACGGCCACAAGCTGGTCGAGCACCGGGCTGGCCATGTCGACGCCGACCCGGAGCGCGGCCAGGCGCTGCACCAGCGGGGCCGAGGCGCGCACCCAGCCGATGCGGAGGCCGCCCCAGTAGGGCTTGCTCATCCCCCCGATCGAGACCACGCGCGAGTGGCGGTCGTAGCAGGCGACCGGGGGCGGCACCTCGGTGCCGTCGAGGGGGAGGTCCACAAAGGACTCGTCGATCACGAGGTCGGTGCCGGCGGCGTGTGCCGCGGCCACGACCCGCTCGCGCAGCGCGGCCGGCATGAGGTGGCCGGTGGGGTTTTGGAACTCGGGGATCAGGTAGGCCAGCCGCGGCCGGGTCTGCCGCAGGCCGTCGAGCAGCAGGTCGGCATCCCACCCCTCGTCGTTGTCGAGGCCGTGGGTGGCGATCCGCGCGCGCCGGGCGGCCAGCGCGGCGAGCGCGTTGGGATAGGTGGGTGACTCCAGGAGCACCGGCGCGCCGGGGGGCGCCATCAGCCGCAGCACCAGGTCGAGGGCGTGCTGGGTGCCGCTGGTCACCATGATCTGGTCGGGGCTCGTGGCCAGGCCCCGCTCGGTGTAGCCGCGGGCCACCGCTTCGCGCAGCTCGATGATGCCGGTCGGGTGGTAGCCGGCGCCCGACAGGTAGCGGTGGAGGCCCTGCGCGGCGGCCGCGGCGGCGGGCATCAGCTCGGGCGGGGCGGCCAGCGCGGCACACCCGAGGTCGATCATGTCGAGGTCGTCCTGCGGGGTCCACAGGCCCGAGCTGGCCACCCGGTGGCCGCCGGGGAGCGTGGTCCAGCTGCCGGCCCCCCGCCGGCTGGTGAGGTGGCCCGACTCGCGCAGCTCCCGGTAGGCCGCGGTCACCGTGGTGCGGCTCACCTTCAGCGCCTCGGCCAGCTCTCGCTCGGCCGCGAGCCGCACGCCCAGCGGCAGCCGCCCGTCGGCGAGCAAACCCCTGATGGCGCCGGCGAGCGCGGCGTAGTCAGGATTGCGCCGGCGGCCCGGCAGTGCGTGCCAGTGGCCGAGCAGGCGAGCCAGCTGGCTGCCCCTGACGGTGCTGGTCATGCCACCCTCCCATGATTGGCCCTTGGTGAGGATACCAATCTGGCCCGAGAGTGGACACCATGTTCGTGATCGAGCGGGCCACTCGCCGGCTGACGCAGCTCTTCGCCGGGCTGGTGCTCTACGGCGCCAGCATGGCCCTGATGATCGAGTCGCGGCTCGGCCTGGACCCGTGGGACGTGTTCCACCAGGGGTTGTCCGAGGTCACGGGCCTCCGCTTCGGGTGGGTCGTGATCCTCGTGGGCGCGGCCGTGCTGCTGCTCTGGATCCCGCTGCGCCAGCGCCCCGGCATCGGCACGGTCGCCAACGTCATCGTGGTCGGCCTCGCCGTCGACGCGGTCCTCGCCGTGCTGCCCACGGCGGAGCCGCTCGCGCTGCGCATCGCGTTTCTGGTGGGCGGGATCGTGCTCAACGGCGTCGCCACCGGCCTCTACATCGGCGCGCGCCTCGGCCCGGGCCCACGGGACGGGCTGATGACCGGGTTCGTGGCACTCCGGCCGGGGCGCTCGATCCGCGTGGTGCGCACGGTCATCGAGGTGACGGTGCTGGCGGTCGGTTGGCTGCTCGGCGGGACGGTGGGCGTGGGCACGGTGCTCTACGCGGTGGCGATCGGGCCCCTCGCCCACGTGTTCATTCCGCTTTTCACGGTGTCACAGCGGCCGGTAATGGACCCCCATGCGGTCGAGCCGGCCGAGGTGGCTCACTAGCCGCCGCCGGAAGTCGCCGAAGTCGCCGCCCGGCCCGCTCCACCCCAGCTCGGCGATCGCCGCCAGCCTCGGAAACGCCCGCCACTCGACGAGGTCGGTCGTCGGCAGGTACTCGCTCCACACCTGACCCTGCACGCCGATCACGCCGTCGTCGGGCCGGTAGCCGTACACCTTCTCCAGCGGGAGCGGCCCGTTGATCGCCAGCGGCTCGGCCGGGTCGTCGACGGTCTCGGCCCAGTCGAGGTACGTGTGGCTCTGCGGGGCGGCCACGGTCGGGTGGCCGGCGGCCAGCGCGACCCCGACCCGGCGCTCGCCCTGCCAGGCGAACACCGTGGCGCCGGGCGGCGCCTGCCGGTCGACGAGCTCGTCCCACACGCCGACCTCGCGGCCGCGCGTGGCCAGGTGCTCCGCGAGCCGACCGGTGAACCAGCCCTGCAGGTCGGCCACGTCGGGCAGGCCCAGTGCGGCGGCGCGGGCGAGCGCGTCGGGGCTGGCCCGCCACTCCTCGGTGGGCACCTCGTCGCCGCCGACGTGCACGTACTCGAACGGGAAGACGTCGACCACCTCGTCGAGCACGTCGAGCACGAAGCCGAGCGTGGCGTCCGACAGGTTGAGGATGTGCGAGGAGATGCCCCAGGTGGTACGCGTCTCCAGCTGGCGTCCGGGCACGTTGCCCAGCTCGGGGTAGGCGGCGATCGCCGACTGGGTGTGGCCGGGCAGGTCGATCTCCGGCATGATCCGCACTCCGCGCCGCGCGGCGTACGCCACGAGGTCGCTCAGCTCCCGCTGGGTGTAGAAACCCCCGTGGGGTACACCGTCGGAGCGCCCCTCCCGCGCGTGCCCGGCCGGCGACTCGCGGCGGAAGCCGCCCACCTCGGTGAGCCGCGGGTACCTACGCACCTCGAAGCGCCACCCCTGGTCGTCGGTGAGGTGCAGGTGGAGGGTGTTGAGCTTGTGCATCGCGAGCAGGTCGACGTATCGGCGCAGGAACGGCATCGGGTGGCACCAGCGCGCCACGTCGAGGAGCGCGCCACGCCAGGCGTACACCGGGCGGTCGGTGACCTCGACGCACGGCAGCCGCCGCGGCTCCCCGGCCGGGACGAGCTGGAGGAGCGACTGCACCGCCCACCGCAACCCGTCTTCGGTCGCGGCGGTGGCGGTTACCCCGCCCGGGGTGACCGAAAGGTGGTATCCCTCGGCACCCAGGCTGCCATCCGCCACGACCTGAAAGGTCAGATCTGAGCCGTCGCTCAGCGGAAGAGGCAGCAGCTCACGCACCAGGGCGGTGACCGCCGGCGGCCCGCCGAGGCCGGCCCCCTCGGCCAGCAGGAACTGTCCATCATGGACGGTGGCGTCCGCGGATCGAGGAAGCAGCATACTGATCAGCAAATCACATGGACTACCGGGAGGCGGGCCCACCAAGGCAAGATGTCGCCATGACGGAGGCGGGTTGGGATAGGAGCGACGCTTGGATCTTCGTCTCGGTGGTCATCGGCGGCGGCGCCGGCCGGCACCTGAGGGCACCCAACACCCGCCGGCCCGAGGGCGTGCCGCTGGCCGGCCTGCTCGCCACCGCTGAGCATCTGCAGGACGCGATACCCGCCCGCGACGAGGTCGAGAGCGCGATCCAGCGCCTCGGCGGCGCCGATCTTGTCACGGTGGAGGATGGCTTCTTCCGGCTGACGCCCGCGGGCGAGACACTGTGGCGCACCCGGCCCCGCTCGGGCCTCTCCAGCACCGTCGACACCATGCACGGCATCCTGACCCGCAACCGTCCACCCGGCACGAGCTCCGCCTGGACCCTCGCCGAGTCGGACTACGCGGCGGCGGTGCGCGCGGCCTTCGCCCCCTGACCGGCGGCTCAGCGCACCGGGTTGCCGGCCGCCCGCAGGGTCTCCTTGACCTCGCCGATCGTCAGCTCTCCGAAGTGGAACACGCTCGCCGCCAGCACCGCGTCGGCGCCGGCCTCGATCGCCGGCGGGAAGTGTGCGCGGGTGCCGGCGCCGCCGCTGGCGATGACCGGGATACCGACCACCTCGCGGACCGCGCGGATGAGCGGCAGGTCGAAGCCGGCCTTGGTGCCGTCGGCGTCCATCGAGTTGAGCAGGATCTCGCCGGCGCCCAGCTCGGCGCCGCGCCGCGCCCACTCGACCGCGTCGATGCCGGTGCCGCGCCGGCCGCCGTGGGTGGTGACCTCGTAGCCGCTCGGCGTGGCGCCCGACGCGCGCACGTCGAGCGAGAGCACAAGCACCTGGTTGCCGAACCGGTCGGCGATCTCCGCGATCAGCTCGGGGCGGGCGATGGCCGCTGTGTTGACGCCCACCTTGTCGGCGCCGGCGCGCAGCAGTGTGTCCACATTGTCCACCGAGCGGACTCCCCCGCCCACGGTGAGCGGGATGAAGACGGTCTCGGCGGTGCGGCGTACGACGTCGAGCATCGTGCCGCGGTCGTCGGACGAGGCGGTCACGTCGAGGAACGTCAGCTCGTCGGCGCCCGCCGCGTCGTAGGCCGCGGCCAGCTCGACCGGGTCGCCCGCGTCGCGCAGGTCGACGAAGTTGACCCCCTTGACCACGCGGCCGCCGTCGACGTCGAGGCACGGGATCACCCGCACGGCGACGGTCATGAGAGGGCCGCCAGTGCCTCGGGGACCGTGAACGCCCCCGCGTAGAGCGCCTTGCCGACGATGACGCCCTCCACGCCCTCGGCCTCCAGGGCGGCGAGCGCGCGCAGGTCGTCCAGTGTGGACACACCGCCGGAGGCGATGACCGGGCGGTCGGTGCACGCGCAGACCTCGCGCAGCAGGTCGAGGTTGGGGCCGGTGAGCGTGCCGTCGCGGTGCACGTCGGTGACCACGTACCGCTGGCAGCCCGCCTTCTCCAGCCGCCCCAGCACCTCGAAGAGGTCGCCGCCGTCCTTGGTCCACCCGCGCGCGGAGAGGGTGTGGCCGCGGACGTCGAGGCCGATGGCGACGCGGTCGCCGTACTCGCCCACGACCCTGTCGCACCACTCGGGGTTTTCCAGCGCGGCGGTGCCGATGTTGACCCGAGCCGCGCCGGTGTCAAGCGCGCGGCGCAGCGACTCGTCGTCGCGGATCCCGCCGGACAGCTCCACGTCGACGTCGAGCCGGGCCACCACGTCCGCGAGCTGGGCCGCGTTGGAGCCCCGGCCGAAGGCGGCGTCCAGGTCGACGAGGTGTACCCAGGAGGCACCGTCACGCTGCCAGGCGAGGGCGGCGTCGAGCGGGTCGCCGTACACGGTCTCGCTGCCGGCGGCGCCCTGCACGAGGCGGACGGCCTGGCCGCTCGCGACGTCGACGGCGGGGAGGAGGACGAGGCTCACAGATGACTCCAAAAGCGACTATGTACGGCGGCCGAGCGCGATCACCACGACGGCCGGTAGGACGAGCACGAGCAGGACGATCAGCACCAGGCGCAGGCCGAGCGGATCGACGAGGAACCACGCGGCGGCGACACCCACCACGGTGAGCGCGGCGATACCCGCCCGCTCGACCCGGGAGCGCCGGGCGAGCAGGCTGCCGCTGCGGCGGCGGCGCGGCAGCGTGGGCTTGAGGCGGCGCAGCGCGTCACGGCGTTGCCGCCGGCGGGCGGCCTTCGCCTTCTCCCGCGCGGCCAGCGCCTCCCGCTCGGCCCGGCGTCTGGCCCGCTCCTTAGACAAGGCTCAGGGTCCCGACCCAGTTGCGCAGCAGCGCCGCCCCGGCGTCGCCGGACTTCTCCGGGTGGAACTGCGTCGCGGACAGCGAGCCCCGCTCGACCGCCGCCACGAAGGGCACGTCGTGGGTGCACATGGTGGCCCCGGGGCCGGTGCCGAACGCCGCGTACGAGTGGACGAAGTAGAACCGCGTGCCGGCCGGGATCCCGGCGAACAGCACCGAGCCGGCGGCCGGCTCCACAGTGTTCCACCCCATGTGCGGCACCCGCTCGGCGGGCAGGCGCGTCACGCCGCCGGGGATCAGGCCCAGGCCCTGGGTGACGGTGCCGTGCTCGTCGCCGTACTCGAAGAGGATCTGCGCGCCGACGCAGATGCCGAGCACCGGCCGGCCGGCGGCGACCCGCTCGGCGATGACCGGGCCGGCGCCCAGCTTTTCGACGCCCGCCATGCACGCGGCGAACGCGCCGACGCCCGGCACGACGAGCCCGTCCGCCGCGGCGGCAGCCGCCAGGTCGGAGGTGACCGTCACGTCGGCACCGGCCCGCGCCAGCGCCCGCTCGGCGGAGCGCAGGTTTCCCGAGCCGTAGTCGAGGACCACCACGCCGGGGGCCATGTCAGCCCTCCCCCGGCAGCAGCCACAGGACGCCACCGCCGACCGCGAGCGCGGCGAGCACCGCGACGACGCCGACCGCGGCCCGCGCGGCACCCTGCTTGTGCAGCGACCAGGCGCCGCCGGCCAGCACGCCGGCAAGCGCGAAGAGGCCGATCGGGGCGATCGAGCTCATAGCGTCCCCTTGGTGCTCGGCACGGCGCCGCCCGCGCGCGGGTCGATCGACGTGGCCTCGCGCAGGGCGCGCGCGACCGCCTTGAACTGCCCCTCGACCACGTGGTGCGCGTCGGGGTGGCCGCCGGGGCGGGCGGCCCGCAGCACCGTCACGTGCAGCGTCATCCGCGCCGCCTGTCCGAACGACTCCCACACGTGGCGGGTCATGCTGGTCGGGTAGACCGGCCCGATGTACGGGGCGAGGGCGGGCTCGTCGTGCACCACGTACGGCCGGCCGGAGAGGTCGACCGCGGCCTGCACGAGCACCTCGTCCATGGGGACGACGGCCGAGCCGTACCGCCGGATGCCCGCCTTGTCGCCGAGCGCCTCCGCGAAGGCCGTGCCCAGCGCGAGCGCGGTGTCCTCCATCGTGTGATGCGCGTCGATCTCCAGGTCGCCGACCGTGTTGACGGTCAGGTCGAAGCCGCCGTGGCGGGCGATCTGGTTGAGCATGTGGTCGTAGAAGCCGACCCCGGTGCTGATCTCGCCCTTGCCGGTGCCGTCGAGGTCGATCTCGACCAGCACCTTGGTCTCCTTGGTGATCCGCTCGATGCGGGCGGTGCGAGTCACGGGAGCGCCTCCAGGAACGCGTCGGTCTCAGCGGGGGTGCCGGCGGTCACGCGCAGCCAGCCGGGCAGGCCGACGTCGCGCACGAGCACACCACGATCGAGGAGCGCCCGCCACACGGTTTTCTGGTCGGGGCCGGCCTCGAAGAGCACGAAGTTGGCATCGCTGTCGGCGACCCGCAGGCCGCGCGACCGGAGCGTGGCGACGATGCGGTCACGCTGCTCCTTGATCGCCTCGACGGTGGCCAGCAGCGCACCCCGGTTGGCGAGCGCCGCGCGGGCCGCGGCCTGGGTGAGCGACGAGAGGTGGTACGGCAGGCGGACGAGCTGCACCGCCTCGACCACCTCCGGGTCGGCCGCGAGGTAGCCCAGCCGCCCGCCGGCGAACCCGAACGCCTTGCTCATCGTGCGGGTCACCACAAGCCGCTCGTGGCCGGGCAGCACGCTCAGCGCGCTCGGGATGCCGGGCCGGGCGAACTCCGCGTACGCCTCGTCGACCACCACCATCCCCGGTGCCGCGTCGAGCACGGCGGTGACCACGGCCGGGTCGAGGGCGGTGCCGGTGGGGTTGTTGGGCGAGCAGAGGAAGACGATGTCGGGGCGGTGGCGCTCGACCTGCGCGACCGCGTGGGCCGCGCTGAGCCCGAAGTCTTCCGCCCGGTAGCCGTCGACCCAGGCGGTGCCGGTGCCCTTGGCGAGCAGCGGATGCATCGAGTACGCCGGGGTGAAGCCGAGCGCGGTGCGCCCCGGCCCGGCGAAGACCTGGAGCAGCTGCTGCTGGACCTCGTTGGACCCGTTGGCCGCCCACACCTGCTCACCGGTGAGGCCGTGCCCGAGGTAGGCGGCGAGGTCGGCCCGCAGCGCCACCGCGTCGCGGTCGGGGTAGCGGTTGAGGTCGCGCAGCTCGGCCTGGAGCGCCTTGCCGAGCGCCTCGACGACAGCATCCGGCACGGGGTACGAGTTTTCATTCGTATTGAGACGGACGGGCACGTCGAGCTGGGGCGCGCCGTAGGGCGTCAGCCCCCGCAGGTCATCACGGATCGGGAGGCTCACTTGAACCGCGCCTCCACCGCCTGGCCGTGTGCCGGCAGGTCTTCCACGTTGGCGAGCGTGACCACCTTGCCGGCCACCTCGCGGAGCGCCGCCTCGCCGTACTCGATCACGTGTATCCCCCGCAGGAACGACTGCACCGACAGCCCCGACGAGTGGCGGGCGCAGCCACCGGTGGGGAGCACGTGGTTGGAGCCGGCGAGGTAGTCACCCAGCGACACCGGCGACCACGCGCCGACGAAGACCGCGCCGGCGTTGCGCACCCGGAGCGCCCACTCGCGCGCGTCGGCGGTCTGGATCTCCAGGTGCTCCGCCGCGTACGCGTCGACCACCCGCAGGCCCTGCTCCAGGTCGTCGACCAGCACGGCGCCCGACTGCGGGCCGGTCAGCGCCTCGGTGATGCGGCCGGTGTGCTTGGTGGCGGCCACCTGGCGGGCCAGCTCCACCTCGACCGCCTCGACCAGCGCCGCCGACGGCGTGACCAGCACGCTCGCCGCGAGCGGGTCGTGCTCGGCCTGGCTGATCAGGTCGGCGGCGACATGCACCGGGTCGGCGGTGTCGTCGGCGAGGATCGCGATCTCGGTGGGGCCGGCCTCGGCGTCGATGCCGACCACCCCGCGGAGCAGCCGCTTGGCCGCGGTGACCCAGATGTTGCCCGGCCCGGTGATCATGTCGACCGGCTCGCACTCGCCGGGCACGCCGTACGCCAGCATGGCGATGGCCTGGGCGCCGCCGACCGAGTAGACCTCGTCGACGCCGAGCAGCGCGCACGCGGCCAGCACCCGGGCGTCGGGCAGCCCGCCGTTGTCGACCTGGGGCGGGCTCGTGATCACCAGGCCCTCGACGCCGGCGACCTGGGCGGGCACCACGTTCATGACCACGGTCGACGGGTACATCGCCAGGCCACCCGGCACGTAGAGCCCCACGCGGCTCACCGGCACCCACCGCTCGGTGACCGTGCCGCCCGGCACCACCTGCGTGGTCACGTCGGTGCGCCGCTGGTCGGTGTGCACCTTGCGGGCCCGCGCGATCGCCTCGGTCAGCGCCGCGCGCACCTCGGGATCGAGCTGGGACGCCGCGGCCTCGATCGCCTCGGCCGGCACCCGCAGCCGCTCCAGCCGCACCCCGTCGAAGCGCTCGGTCGCCTCCCGGATCGCGGCGAACCCATGCTCGCGCACCGCCTCCACGACCGGGCGGATCTTGTCGACCGCGGCGGAGACGTCGAGCTGGGCACGGGGCAGCAGGCCACGCGGGTCGGTGGCGCTGCCGCGCAGGTCGATCCGGTTGAGCACGTACCGAGTCTATGCGGCGGTTTGTGGCACCCCGGCGCGCCCGTCCGGCCGGTCCAGGCCTTGAGATTCCTCCGTTAGGCTTTCTGGATGAGTCCGCGGCTGCCGGTCTTTCCGTTGGGCACTGTGCTCTTCCCCGGTCTCGTACTCCCCCTGCACATCTTCGAGGAGCGCTACCGCGAGCTGGTGCGCCACCTGGTCGCGCTGCCCGACGGCACGCCCCGCGAGTTCGGGGTGGTGGCGATCCGCCGCGGTTGGGAGGCCCCGCTCTCGACCGCCCCCGGCGCGAGCGCGCCCGCCGCCGACGTGAGCCTGCACGACGTGGGGTGCTCGGCGGAGCTGCGCCAGGTGACCGAGCTGCCCGACGGGCGGTTCGACATCGTCACCGTCGGCCGCCGCCGCTTCCGCCTCACCGACGTCGACAGCGACTCACAGCCCTACCTGACCGGCGAGATCGAGTGGCTGCCCGAGCCCGGCGGGCAGGAAGACCTCGCCGACCTGCTGGCCCCGCGGGTGCTGGCGGTGTTCCGGCGCTACCTGCGGCTGATGCGCGCCAACGGCGACACTGACGACACCGTCGACCTGGCCGAGGTGACCGAGCAGCTGCCCGAAGACCCGACCGTGCTCTCCCACCTCGTCGCCGCCACGGCCGCGCTCACGGTCGAAGACCGGCAGCGCCTGCTCGCCGCCGACGACACCGCCGCGCGCCTGCGCTCCGAGCTCCGCCTGCTCCACCGCGAGGCAGCCCTGCTCGGCCGGGTCCGGGCCGTGCCGGTGCCGCTGGCCGAGCTGGCCGTCCCGATCAGCGCCAACTGACCCGCTTCTTCAGACCTGATTTGCCCGGGTCCGCGTCAGCCGCTGACCGCCGCTCCCGCCGGAGACCGCTCCGGTCGGCGGCTCGCCAGGGCTCGCCGAAACCCCGACCTCCGCTGCCACCTCCGCGGTCCAAGCCCACCCGCTGCGCGGCGGGCATGGCGCCGCGGCCTCACCCTGCACGGACCTGTGCACGCGGGGATCCTTTGGTGCGTGGTCAGCGGCGGACGGGTGCGGCCACGGACCACGACGAGCATCGCGGTAGCCCAAAATGGTCGAAATGTACGAGTGTCGCCGCGCGGCCGCTAACGTAGCGTAATCAGATTCGGGGCGTAGGTGTGGATCTAGAACGGTTAGGGTCGATATAGCGCCCTAACCGTTCTAGATCGCGAACCTGGCGCCCCGTTACCCGGCACAGTGGCTACTGCCCGCGACCGAGGTCCGTTCGGCTCGGTCGGCACGGGCCTGGCGGGTTAGGACATTGTGGACAAATGCTGACCTCAACCCCGAAAGCTCTATAGAACGCCAGCCTTCATGCCCTTACTCGTCGCGGTGGTTATAGGCCGTGACGGGGCGGCGTCGACGCGCGATGAGGGACATCGTGGGCAAATGTTGACGGGTTTGGCGGCGAAGCTACCCCCCTCTTGTGCCGCATGCACCGCCGTGACAGTCACTCGGGGCGAGAAAGAGCCTCGGCGGTGGGTGGGGCTTGGTGCGCGGAGGTGGCAGCGGGGGCCGGGGATTTCGGCTCGCCCCGCGAGCCGCCGGCCGCCGCGGTCTCCGGCGGGAGCAGTGGCGCGCGACTGACGCGGACCCGGGAAATTCCTTTGAAGCTCCATGCCTTGGGTTGGATCTTTGGGATCGACTTGCGTCAGGCGGGAGGGGGCGGGGGGCCGTGTGGTGGGCTGGCCCAGGGGCCGGCGCCGGGCATCGGGTCTTTGGCCGGGCCGTCGATGCCCACGCCGTTGATCGGCTGGGGGCGCCAGTCGGGGCCTGCCGGGGGGCGTGGCACGTCGAGCGGAGGTTGCCAGGCGGTGGGGGCCGGCTCCGGGGCCGCCTCCAGCGCGAGGGGGGCGGCCGGCTCGGGCTCGGGCACGAGTGAGGGGTAGCGCGACCAGCCGGCCAGCAGGGTGTACATGACCACGGCGCCGAACGCCGGCAGCAGCACGTCGCCCTGGAGCGTGGGGATGACGCCCCACAGCCACTCGAACCCGCCGGCGCGCAGCTCGGCCGGCTGGCTGAGCGGGGTGCCGACCGGCGCGCTCGCGGCCAGGCGCTCGAAGTCGCTCTGCCCCAGGGTGCCCACCCACCAGGCGACAAGCGCGGCGCCGACCGTGCCCACCGCCAGGCCGAGCAGCACGAACGGGCCACGGTGACGGCGCAGCAGTGCCCAGACCGCGATCGCGGCGAGGAGGCCGAAGCCCAGCCCCAGCAGCGTGAACCACCCGTCGGCGGCCACGAACTCCTCCGGCTGCGGATCGGTCAGCCGGGCGCCGCCCTCGGTCTTGATCAGGGGGACGTCGGGGGCCAGCATCGTCCACAGCCAGCCGAGCGGCCCGCCCAGCGCACCGAGTGCGAGCGCCAGGACGAGCCCGACGAGCGGCGTCGGCCAGCCCTTGCGCCGGGGCTCGGGCCGCCCGTTTGGATGCGGCGCCCCCGCCTGAAGCTCGCTCGAAACCATCAGCCGGCGACCGCGGCGGGGCCGAGGAGGGCTTTGAGGTCGGCCATCAGCGCGGTGCTCGGCGTCACCCGGGTGGGGCCGAGCCGCAGCAGGGTGGCGCGCGAGCCGTTGACGAGCTTGACGTGCACCTCGGCCTTGCCGGGGTGGCTGCTCAGCACCTCGCGCAGGCGCTCGACCATCGGCGGCGTGCACCGCGAGGGCGGCAGCGCGAGCACGACCGGCTTGATCTCGTCGGCCGCGGTGATGTCGGGCAGCGACATGTCCATGGCCATCAGGCGGGGCTGGTCGTCGCGGCGGTCCACCCTGCCCTTCACCACGACGATCGCGTCCTCGGCGATGTACTGCCCGACGATCTCGTACGTGTTGGGGAAGAACAGCACCTCGACGGCGCCGCCCAGGTCTTCGAGCGTGGCCGAGGCCCAGGCCCGCCCCTGCTTGGTGATGCGCCGCTGCACGCCGGAAAGGATGCCGGCGAGCGTGACCACCGCGCCGTCGCCGACCGAGCCCTCCTCGGCGAGCGCGGAGATGGACATGTCGGCGGCGGCGCTGAGCACGTGCTCGACGCCGAAGAGCGGATGATCCGAAACGTACAGCCCGAGCATCTCCCGCTCGAACGTGAGCAGGTCGCCCTTGTCCCACTCGCCGGCCGGGATCTGGGGCGTGACCACCATGCCGCCCCCGGACGCGTCGTCGCCACCGCCGAACGCGTCGCCGAACAGGTCGTACTGCCCGATCGCCTCGTTTTTCTTGATGTCGAGGAACGAGTCGATCGCGTCGGCGTGCACCGCGAGCAGGCCCTTGCGCGAGTGGCCCATCGAGTCGAACGCGCCCGCCTTGATCAGCGATTCGATGGTCTTCTTGTTGCAGGCCACCGCGTCGACCTTGCGCAGGAAGTCGTAGAAGTCGGTGTACGCGCCCTTTTCCTTGCGGCACCGCATGATCGCCTCGACCACGTTGGTGCCGACGTTGCGCACGGCGGCCAGGCCGAAGCGGATGTCCTGCCCCACGGCGGCGAAGCGGGCCATCGACTCGTTGACGTCGGGCGGCAGCACCTTGATGCCCATGCGCCGGCACTCGGCCAGGTAGACCGCGGACTTGTCCTTGTCGTCGCCGACGCTCGTGAGCAGGCCGCTCATGTACTCGGCCGGGTAGTTGGCCTTGAGGTAGGCGGTCCAGTAGGACACCACCCCGTACGCCGCGGAGTGTGCCTTGTTGAACGCGTAGTCGGAGAACGGGACGAGGATGTCCCACAGCGTCTTGATCGCCGCGTCGGAGTAGCCGTTTTCCTTCATGCCGGCGGCGAAGGGGGCGAACTCCTTGTCGAGGATCTCCTTCTTCTTCTTGCCCATCGCGCGGCGCAGCAGGTCTGCCTTGCCGAGCGTGTAGCCGGCCACCTTCTGCGCGATCGCCATGACCTGCTCCTGGTAGACGATCAGCCCGTAGGTGTCGCCCAGGATGTCTTGCAGTGACTCGGCCAGCTCGGGGTGGATCGGCACGACCGGCTTGCGGTTGTTCTTACGGTCGGCGTAGTCGTTGTGCGCGTTGGCGCCCATCGGGCCGGGCCGGTAGAGCGCGCCGACGGCGGAGATGTCTTCGAAGTTGTCCGGGACCATCGAGCGCAGCAGCGCCCGCATCGGCCCGCCGTCGAACTGGAAGACGCCGAGCGTGTCACCGCGGGCGAGCAGCTCGTAGGTCGGCTTGTCGTCGAGCGGCAGATCCTCCAGCACGAGGTCGACGCCGCGGTTGTCGCGGATCGCGTCGAGGCAGTCGTCGAGGATCGTGAGGTTTCGCAGGCCGAGGAAGTCCATCTTCAGCAGGCCGATGGACTCGCACGCGCCCATGTCCCACTGCGTGATGATCGCGCCGTCCTGCTCGCGCTTGTGGATCGGCAGCACGTCGACAAGTGGGTCGCGGGACAGGATCACGCCGGCCGCGTGGACGCCCCACTGCCGCTTGAGCCCTTCGAGACCCTTGGCGGTGTCGACGATCTTCTGCACCTCGGCGTCGCCGTCGTAGAGCTGGCGGAACTCGACCGCCTCCGGGTAGCGCGGGTGGCTTGAGTCGAAGATGCCGCCGAGCGGGATGTCCTTGCCCATCACCGCCGGCGGCATGGCCTTGGTGATCTTGTCGCCCATCGCGAACGGGTAGCCGAGCACCCGGGCCGCGTCCTTGATCGCGGCCTTCGCCTTGATCGTGCCGTAGGTGATGATCTGGGCGACCCGCTCCTCGCCGTACTTCTCCGTCGCGTAGCGGATCATGTCGCCGCGCCGGCGCTCGTCGAAGTCCATGTCGATGTCGGGCATCGAGATGCGGTCGGGGTTGAGGAACCGCTCGAACAGCAGGCCGTGTGCCATCGGGTCGAGCTCGGTGATGCCCAGCGCGTAGGCGATCAGCGCACCCGCCGCGGAGCCGCGCCCCGGGCCGACCCGGATGCCTTCCCTCTTCGCGTACGCCACGAGGTCGGCGGTGACCAGGAAGTAGCCCGGGAAGCCCATCTTGAGGATGACGTCCAGCTCGTACTCCGCCTGGGCGCGCCGGTCGTCGGGCACGCCGCCGGGGAAACGCCGCTCCAGCCCGCGCATGACCTCCTTGCGCAGGAACGACTCTTCGGTCTCCCCCGCCGGCACCGGGAACTGGGGCATGAGGTTACGCGCGGCGAACAGCGCCGAATAGTCGCCGATCTTCTCCGCGATCTCCAGCGTGTGGTCGCAGGCGCCGGGCACCTCGGCATCCCACAGCTTGCGCATCTCGGCGGGCGACTTGAGGTAGAAGTCGCGGGCGTCGAACTTGAAGCGCTTGGGGTCGGCCATCGTCGAACCGGACTGCACGCAGAGCAGCACCTCGTGCGCGTCGGCGTCGCGGTCGAACGTGTAGTGCAGGTCGTTGGTCGCGACCGGCTTGAGATTGAGCCGCTTGCCGAGCCGGATCAGGTCTTCGCGGACGCGGGTCTCGATGTCGAGCCCGTGGTCCATCAGCTCCAGGTAGAAATTGTCCGGGCCGAAGATGTCGCGGAACTCGGCCGCCGACGCGCACGCCTTATCGAAGTCGCCGATGCGCAGCCACGTCTGGATCTCGCCGGACGGGCAGCCGGTGGTGGCGATGATCCCCTTCGCGTATCGGTGGAGCAGCTCGCGGTCGGCGCGCGGCTTGTAGAAGTAGCCCTCCAGGCTCGCGAACGACCCGAGGCGGAAGAGGTTTTGCAGGCCCTCGGCGTCGGCGGCGAGCATCGTCATGTGCGTGTAGGCACCACCGCCGGAGACGTCGTTTTCGCCACCGTCGGCCCACCGCACGCGGGTGCGGTCACGCCGGTCGCTGTTGGGCGTCAGGTACATCTCGCAGCCGATGATGGGCTTGACGCCGGCGGCTGTGGCCTGCTTGAAGAAGTCGTAGGCGCCGAAGAGGTTGCCGTGGTCGGTCATCGCCAGGGCCGGCATCTCCAGCCGCTTGGCCTCACTGAAGAGATCCTTCAGGCGAGCGGCACCGTCGAGCATCGAATACTCCGTGTGCACGTGGAGATGCACGAACGAAGGGTCAGACACCCTGCGGCCCCCTCTCGCTCCGTCGGTGTGGCGAGCCTAGCCCGCGGGTACGACGCCCAACCCCGCGACACGGCCCCGCGGCGTGCCATTTGGATCACGCCTGAGGTGGGCACGGACTTAACGGACGAACGGCTCGAGCATCACCGAGGCGGCCTTGAGCCAGGCCGCCCGCGTCTCCGGCTGGAGCTGGTTGTACTCGATCGAGGAGCCGGTCTCCAGCGCCGGGTCGTACGGCACGACGGCCACCGCCCGGGTGCGCGTGGAGAAGTGCCGGGCCAGGTCTTCCAGCAGCGGCGAGTGGCCGGGCGTGGGGCAGGAGAGCAGCGTCACCGCGTTGGCCGCGAGCTCGCCCATGCCCACCTCGTCGAGCAGGTCGAGCATCCAGTCGGCGGTGAACGCGGCGTCTTCGCGCGGCACCGTCGTGATGACCAGCTGGTCGGCGGCCTGCAGCACGGTCTGCCAGTTGGCGCTCTCGACGTTGTTGCCGGTGTCGACGCAGATCACGTCGTGGGTGCGGCGGAGCAGCTCCAGCACCCGGCGCACCGTGTACTGGTCGAGGCGCTGCGCGAACCGCGGGCTCTCCTCACCGGCCAGCACGTCGTACGACCCGTCGGAGGCGTGCCGCAGGTAGTCGTCGAGCTCCTCCTTGAGCTCCAGCCCGTGGCGGGCCTCGACGTCGGCAAGGTCGGCGATCAGGTGGCGGATCGTGCGGGCGTGCCGCGCGCTGCCGGCCCGCAGGCCGAGGGTGCCGCGCAGCTCGTTGTCGTCCCAGGCGAGCACGCCGCGCCCGCGCACGCTGCCGACCGTCGCGGCGGCGAGCACCGTCGCGGTGGTCTTGTGCACGCCGCCCTTGGGGTTGGCGAACGCGAGCACCTTGGGCATGCCGAGGTCACGCCGGAGCACACTGACCGCCCGCTCCACCTCCGCGTCGGGGCGGGACTGCCGGAACTCCACCTGCGGTACGTAGCCGTTTTCCTGCTGCTGCGCCGGTGGGGGCGGCGGTGGCGCCGGCCGCGGCGGTGCCGGAGGCTGCCACCCGCCCTCCAGCTCGGCCCACCGGCTGTATCCGCCGGGCGACGACACCGGCCTCGGCGCCGGGTCGCGCTGCGCCGGATCACGCGGGGGCAGCTCGCGTGGGGGCAGCTCGCGTGGGGGCAGCTCGCGTGGGGGCAGCTCGCGCGGGGCGGGCTCGCGCACGACCGCGGGGCCGGGCCGCGCCGCCATGCGCGGGTCGGGCCCTTGCTGGTAGCCCGGCTCGGCCGGGTAGCGCGGCGGCTCGGGGCGCCGCCCGCCGCCACCGTCGCCGTAGCGGCCCTCGGGGTAGCGCTGGTCGGCGTAGCGGGCGTCCGGCGGGTAGCCGTCTTCGGGGTAGTCGACCGGGCTCCCGTACGCCACCGGGCTGCCGTATCCGCCCGGCGGGGCGTAGCCGCCGCGCGCTCGCCCGTTGCTGCCGTTGGCCGCGCCGTTGGCCCCGCGCGGGCGCGGTGGCGGCCCGTCGAACCCGCGACCGCCGTCGTAGCCCCGGCCGTCGCCGCCGCGCGGGTCGTCCCACCGCTCGTCGTACCCGCCGTCTAGCGGGCGCGGCGGGGGCAGGTCGAAGGCGGGCCCGTCGTCGTCGCGGCCGTCCAGCGGGCTCGGTGCCCGGCGGCCGCGCGGATCGAAATCCACCTCGGCCTGTTCACCGTTGCGGCCGCCCCGGGCACGGTCCAGCAGCGCCCGCCAACGCGGCGCTGGTTCCGCAGGCCGGCCCCAGCCGGTCTCGGTGCCCTCCACGGCTCGGCCCTCCCAGCGCCATATCGGTCCCGCCCTGACAGGCTACGAACAAATCCTCGTTGAGACCACACCATCGGTCCAACGAGCGAAGTACACACAGTGCGTCACTTCCGTTCCTTCCTGCCCACCCGGTCTGGACACGAACCTCACCAGCCAACGGTTCAACGCTCGGTCTGTGATCCGGGATGCTGCCGCGCGGAGTGACCGCTTCATCACTGCTTTCTGGTTCGCTCGCCCGTGCGGCGCCGAAGGCGACGTCTTCCTCCGCCACCCCGAAACCCCGACTACGTCGGCGGGGCGGCTCCGTCCAGACGCCGCCGCGCCAACTCGCTCGCGCTCTGCCTCCTGGTTCGCTCGCTCGTGCGGCGCCGAAGGCGACGTCTTCCTCCGCCACCCCGAAACCCCGACTTCGTCGGCGGGGCGGCTCCGTCCAGACGCCGCCGCGCCAACTCGCTCGCTCACTGGCTTGCCGCGGGGGAACCCGCTGGCTCGGTGGGTGGTGGCACCGACGCGGGTGGTGTGGTCTCGGCCGGCTCCGCGGTCGTCGGCGCGGGCGAGGCCGGTGCCTCGCTGGTCACGGCCGGGTCCGGCGGTGCGGCGCTGTCGCTGGGCGCGGGCACGAGGCCGAACGTGGCCGGCGCCGTCGGGTCGGGCGTGGGCAGCGCGGTGTCGGCCGGCGGCCGCACGACGTCGTCCTGCTCGGGCAGCGGCGGCAGGAACACGGCCCGGTCGAGGCGGCTCACCTCGGGAGCCGGGTCGACGGCGCGCACCTCGGAGCGGGTGGCGATCTCCTCCAGCGCGGCCGGTGTGGCGCGAATCACCGCCGCGTACACACACGAGCACGAGGACCGGTACGCGGTCGCCTCGGCGGTGGCCACGGCGGCACCGCTGTCGTACACCTGGCGAAGCTGCCGCTCCCGCTCGCCGTCGCCGGTCAGCTTGCTGCTCAGCGCCCGGTACTCCGCGGCCTCGGTCTCCTTGCGCTTGGCGATCTCGGTCATGCCGGCGACCACGTCGGCGGGGATGCGCACCGCCGGAATGTGGACAATCTGCGTCTGCGCCTGGGCCAGCGGCACCCGCCCGAAGACCTGGGCCACCGTGGCGTCCGCCAGCACGGGGGCGAGCCGCTCCGGCGCCAGGTACTGCGTGAGTGTGACCAGCGCGACAGTGTCTCCCGTGGACGGTGGCGTGGCGACGAGCTGGGCCAGCTCCTCGCGGCTCGACGCCACGTATCCCGGGATGGACTGGCCGTCTCCCACGCCCACCCGCACGACGTCACCGACCGTCGGATCGCCGCCGGTGGTGCCGCGGTCGGCCGCCCACACCGCCGTGAGCAGCACCGCCGTGGACGAGAGCAGCGCGGCGCCGGTCAACACCCGCATCCGCAGGCGTCCCTGCGCCAGACGCGCCATCGCCTTCGCCAGCGGCGGCAACAACCGGCTGTCCAACCGGCGCAGCAAGTCGCCAGTGCGCACGGCGTAGCTCTCCCTCGACTGTCTTCGGCCCTCGACCCTTGTGGTCAGGCGGCGTCACGGAGCGTGTCCAACGCGTGCGCCAGGTCATCAGGGTAGTCGCTGACGAACCGAACTTCTTCCCCCGTACGGGGGTGGAGGAAGCTGAGCGCACGGGCGTGCAGCCATTGCCTGGTCAGACCCAATCGGGCAGCGAGCGTCGGATCCGCGCCGTACGTCAGGTCACCGACGCACGGATGCCGCATGGCCGAGAAGTGGACCCTGATCTGGTGCGTACGGCCGGTTTCCAGCCGGACATCCACGAGGCTGGCGGCCGGGAACGCTTCCAACGTGTCATAGTGCGTGACGCTCGGCTTACCGCCCGACATCACCGCCCACTTGTAGTCGTGGGTGGGGTGGCGGTCGATCGGCGCGTCGATCGTGCCCCGCAGCGGGTCGAGGTGCCCCTGCACCAACGCGTGGTATCGCTTGTCGACCTCGCGCTCCTTGAAGGCCCGCTTCAGCACCGTGTACGCGTGCTCGCTCTTGGCCACCACCATCACGCCGGTCGTGCCGACGTCGAGGCGGTGGACGACGCCCTGCCGCTCGGCCGCGCCGCTGGTGGAGATGCGGTGGCCGATCGCGGCGAGGCCGCCGATCACGGTCGGACCGGTCCAACCTGGACTCGGGTGCGCGGCCACGCCGACCGGCTTGTCGACGACCACGATGTCGTCGTCGGCGTAGACCACCCGCAGCCCCGGCACGGCTTGCGGCACCACCTCGACGGCGGACGGCGGCGCGGGCAGCGTGACCTCCAGCCACGAGCCGGCGGTGACCTTGTCGGCCTTGGGCCGCGGCACCCCGTCGACGAGCGCGTTACCGGCCTCCACCAGCGCGGCCGCGGCGCTGCGCGACAGCCCGAAGAGGCGGGACACGGCCTGGTCGAGGCGCAGGCCGTCGAGCCCGTCCGGGACGGGGACGGAACGGGTGGTCATCTGCCCTTTGCCCTCGTGCCGTCGCGCTGGCGGCCGGTGAACTCCAGCGCGATCGCCAGAACCACGCCGCAGACCAGCGAGGAGTCGGCCGCGTTGAAGATCGGCCACACCTGGCCGTGCGGGTCGAAGAGGCTCACCATGTCGACCACGTGGCCCCGGAACGGCCCCGGCGCCCGGAAGACCCGGTCGGCCGCGTTGCCGAGCGCACCGCCGAGCACCAGGCCCAGCGCGACGCCCCACGGCACCGAACGCAGGCGCAGCGCCATCCACACGATCCACGCGATCACACCGCACGTGATCAGCGGAAACACGAACGTGTAGTCGCTGCCGAGGCTGAACGCCGCCCCGCTGTTACGGGTCAGGCTGAGGTAGACGGCACCGCCGAGGAGGCGGACCGGGTCGCTGTCTTCCAGATAGGAAAGTGCGAGCTGCTTGGTGCCCTGGTCTATGAGCACCGAGACGGCGGCGGTGGCGAGCAGGATCCACACCGCCCGCCGTCGTGCCGGCGGTGCCGGGCGCTCGCCAACCGCTTCTTCCGTCTCCGCGCTCAGCGCCGCTCCTCCAACTGCTTGCACGTCACGCACAGCGTCGCCGACGGGAACGCGGCGAGCCGCTCCACCGGGATCGGGTTGCCGCACCGCTCGCACCAGCCGTAGTTGCCCTCGTCGAGCCGCTCCAGCGCACGCTCCACCTGACTGATCCGGTCGAGAATGCCGTTTGCCAGGGAGATCTCCTGCTCCCGCTCGAACGTCTTGGTGCCCGTGTCGGCCTGGTCGTCGCCCGCCGAGTCGGTGAGCCGCTCGCGCTGAAGCTCGGTAATCTCGCTCAGCGTCTGATCGTACTCGGCCTGCAGTTCGTCCCGGCGCCCCGCCAGGGCGGCACGGATCTTCTCGGTCTCCGCGGCGCTGCGGGTCCCCTTCGCCGGCTTGCGGCTGGTGGCGGTCTTGGTGTCAGCTGGCTTCGCCATCGTCGCTCCCTTGGCCGCGATATCCGCGGCGATAGGCGGGGCCTGGGTGGCCGCGGTCGGTGTGGTGGTGCTCGCAGCGCTGCCGGCCGGGTGGGCCGGAGCCACGGCCTCCGCCGGCGCCGGGTGGGGCGCCGGTGTCTGTGATGGTGCGGCGGTCGGCGGGGTCGCGGCGGGGGTCTCCGCCGCTGTCCCCTTCCGCGCGCTGGGTGCGGCCTTCTTCGCGGCTCCGGCACGCTTCGCGGCGGCCGGCGCTTCGGCGGGCTTCGCGGCTCGCGTCGCCTTGGCGGTATCGGTGGTCTTCGTCGCTCGAGCTGACTTCGTCACGGTGGCGCGCTTTGTGGCTCGGGCCGGCTTTGTCGTTTCGGCGGGCTTTGTCGCTTGAGCAGGCTTTGTGGCTTCGGCGGGCTTTGTCGCTTGAGCAGGCTTTGTGGCTTCGGCGGGCTTTGTCGCTTCTACCGGTTTCGCCGGCGCGGACTTGGCCGCCTTCCTGGGCACTGCTTTCTCCGGGGCCGCCGCCTTGGACGGCGCGGTGCGCTTCGTGCCGGTCGTCCTCGTCGCTTTGCTCGTCGCGGTCGCCGCGGTGGCCTTCTTACCCACCGCCTTCGTGGTGGCGCGTGCCGCGGCCTTCGCCGGGCTCGCCTCAGCCTTGCGCACCACGGCCTTGGACCCTGCCTTCGCCTGACGCGTAGCCTTCGCCGCCGTGGCCTTGGCGGCCGCCTTCGCCGGGGCAGCGGCCGCCGCGGCCTTCGCCGGTGTGCTCGACCGCGTGCCGGCGGCCGGCTTGGCGGGCGCCTTCTTCGCGGCCTTCTTGCTGGTGGAGGTGCCGGCCCGCGCCGGCCCGGACGATGCCTTGCGGGCGCCCGCGGCCTTCTTCGCCGCCGCGCCGCCGCCGTTTCGCGCGGCCGCTGCCCCGGCCCGGGCCGGTCCCGAGGTCGCTTTCTTGGCGGCCGGTGCCTTGGTCGCGGGCACGTTCGCGGTACGCTGCGCCGCGGCCCGGGTGCCTCCGGTGCGTGTGCTCGCACCGCCCTTCGATGCCGCCTTGCGTGCGGCTTTCGCCCGCTCGGCCATCGCGTCCCCCACTTGCAAAACGGGCGCGCGGCGGGACGCCGCGCACTCCGGTGGCTGGCAAGAATACGGAACGTGAAGACGTCCGACAACATGCCGCACCGCTCGTACCCAATTCAGAGGCTGCTAAACCCACAAACCGGGCAAAGGACACTCTAGTCGATCAATCGTCGCGATCGTCGCCGTACTCGGAGAACCACCTCGCCAGCCTCCCCCGCCGGCTCACCGCGCGCAGCCGGCGCTCGGCCGCGTCGCGTACCTGGACGGTGGCGACGATCAGCAGGCTGTCGCCGATCTTGAGGCGGGTGTCCGGCCCGGGCACGAAGCCGACCCCGTCGCGCAGCACGAGCGTGACCGAGGCGCCGACCGGCAGCCGCAGCTCGTCCACGTGTACGCCGGCCAGCCGCGACCCGTCCGGCACCTCCAGCTGGAGCAGGTCGGCGCGCATGTGCTCGAGCGGGGCGCTGTCCACGTGGATCTCGGTCGCCTCGGCCGGCGCGGTGACCCGGAGCAGGCGGGCGACCGGGGCGAGCGTGCCGCCCTGCACCAGCGTGAAGATCACGACCAGCACGAACACCACGTCGAAGAGCCGGGAGGCGCCCTCGACGCCGGCGGAGAGCGGCACGGTCGCGAGCACGATCGGCACCGCGCCCCGCAGGCCGGCCCACGACAGGAACGCCTGGTCGCGCATCCCCACCCGAAACGGCACCGCCGACAGCATCACCGACAGCGGGCGGGCGAGCAGCACGAGCGCGAGGCCCGTGACGATCGCGGGCACCAGCGCGTCGCCCAGCCGCCCCGGCGACGCGAGCAGCCCGAGGAGTACGAAAAGTCCGATCTGGGCCAGCCACGCCAGCCCGTCCGCGAACCCCAGGATCGCCTGCCGGTGCGGCAGCCGCGCGTTGCCGAGCACCACCCCGGCCACGTACACGGCCAGGAATCCGGAGGCGTGCGCGACGGCGCCGGCGGCATACGCGAGGACGGTGAGCCCCACGGCCGCGATCGGGTAGAGGCCGGCCGACGGGAGCGCGGCCCGGCGGAGCGTCCACCGCCCGCCCATCCCGACGACGTACCCGATGGCCGTGCCGGCCGCCAGCTCGTAGACGACGACAAGCACCTCGTACCACAAGGGGTGGCCGCCGCCGATCGGCTTCATGGAAAGGAGGAGGACGAGGAGCACGGCGGGCGCGTCGTTCATGCCGGACTCGGCCTCGAGCGTCGCCACGAGCCGGGGCGGGAGGCGGAGGCGGCGGAGGGTGGCGAAGACCGCCGCCGCGTCGGTCGAGGAGAGCACCGCCCCGTAGAGGAGGGCGAGCCGCCAGTCGAGGTCGAGCACGAGGTAGACGGCGATCCCCACGATGGCCGAGCTGGCCAGCACCCCGAGGGTGGCGAGCGTCGCCGAGACGCCGAGCACCGGGCGGAGCATGCCCCACCGCGCGGTCAGCCCACCCTCCGCGATGATCACGATGAGCGCGCAGAAGCCGAGCGTGCGGGTCAGCTCCGCGTTTTCGAACTCGATGCCCAGCCCCGACTCGCCCAGCGCGACGCCGATCGCCAGATAGACAAGGAGGCTGGGCAGGCCCACGCGGGTGGACAGGCGCACAGCGCCGACGGCCACGAGCACGACGACCGCCCCCACGAGCAGGGCGACGTCCAGCCGGTCCGTCACTAGGAGGTCTCGCGGAGTGCGTCGAGCCGGCCGGCCAGGTCGCCCGCCCCGGTCACCTCGAAGAGCTTGTCGCGGCTGGCCGCACCGGCCCGGAGCGTGACCTGCGCCGGCCGCACCCCGAGCGCCTCGGCCAGGGCCCGCCGCGCCGCCTCGGTCGCCCGCCCGTCGACCGGCGGCGCGTGCACCGCGACGACCAACGCCGGCCCGAACGGCCCGTCGTGCCGCCCACCCACACGCGCGCGAGCCGCCCCGGGCTTCACCCGGACCGGCACGGCAATGGCGTCAGGCCGCGTGACCATGCCTCATTCTGCCGGCCCGACGGTCGACGGGGGATCGGATAGTGCTTTAGATCTGCCCTTTCATATGCCCGCGTCCGCGTCACCTGCGGACCGCATGCTCCCGCGGGCCGCCGGGTCCGCGGTGCAAGCCCCAAGACCCTGGGGCCCCCAGACCTCGCCGACCACTCGCGGCGACGGGTGATCTTTGGTGTTGATCGTTAGCCCGAAACCCGTGTGACACGCCGGTGCGGGCGCGGGATTCGGGCTAACGATCAACAGCGCTTAGGCCTTAGACGCGGCGGGCGTCGGCGAGGAGGGCGCTGTCGGGCTCGCAGCGGCCGCAGGGGCTGAAGCCCAGCTCGACGGCCTCGCCGACGGGGAGTGGCTCGCTCTCGCGGCCGAGCAGGTGGACGCAGCCGGCGAGGTGGTAGCGCGGGCGGCCGTCGATCACCAGGACGTCGGCGGTCATGCGGGCGATGCGGGCCGCGTCGGCGGGCGACACGTACTGCGCGGCGGGCTCGTCCGGCGGGTCGTCCTCGTCGAGGATGTCGGCCGTGGTCTCGTCGGCGTCGGCGATGTCGGCCGCCTGCCGCGGCGGGTAGTCGGCCGGCGGGTAGTCGAGCGGCTGGCGGGTGTCGAGGGGCTGGTGGGCCTGGTACTCGACGTCGGGTTCGGCCACCGCGACCGGCGACTCGAAGAGCATGGTGCTGTCGGGCTGGCGGGCCGGCGGCGCGAAGACCGGGCCGGAGCGGCGGGCGAGCGGCTCGGTCGCGCGGGCGGCGGTCAGCGCCCGGCGCTCCCGTAGACCCTCCTCGACCTCGTCGCCGGCACGCTCCCGCTCGTCGTCGTCGGCGAAGCCGGCGTCCGCACGGGCGGCGGCGGCCTGGCGGGCACCGACGACCAGTGCGACGGCGGCCAGCAGGCTCGCCGCGATGGAGCTGATCAGCAGCGCGCTGGACCCGTTGGCGAGGCCGAGCACGAGCAGCGTGACGGCGACGAGGATGAGCAGCAGACTTCCGACGATCACAGCTCACCCCCGCCGCATGAAACGGCTTTTCTCTCGTATTGGTGGTTTACCGGCTCTCGAGCGCGCCCGCACGGCCACCGCCGTAGGAGCCAGCCGTGGCCAGGCCACCGGAACCACCCACGGCCCGGTTGCCATCCGCCCGGCTCATCTCCGCCTCGAGACCCTGCCCACGACCGTCCAGGTCGCGCAGCTGGCTCTCCAGGTAGGCCTTGAGCCGAGTGCGGTACTCGCGCTCGAACTGCTTGAGCTCCTCGATGTGCTTCTGGAGCGCGGTGCGCTTGGCGTCGAGCCCGCCCATCGCCTCCTGGTGCCGCTGCCGGGCGTCCCGCTCCAGGGCGTCGGCCTTGGCCCGCGCCTCGCGCGTGACCTCCTCCGCCTTGGAACGCGCGTCGGAGAGCAGCTTGTCGGCCTCGCGCCGAGCGTCCGCGACGTGGTCGTCGGCGGTGCGCTGGGCCATCATCAGGACCCGCAGGGCCTGCTGCTCGCCGTCGCCACCCACCACCGGACCGCCCTGCGAGCGCACCTGCTCGAGCTCGGCCTGCATGGCCCGGGCCGCCTGCTCGGCGGCCGCCTTGTCCCGCTGGACGCGGTCAAGCTGGGCCTTCATGTCGTTGAGCTCGGCGGCCAGCCGCGGGTCGGCACCCGGGCCGGCTGGAGCGCCGCCACGACCGCCGCCACCGCGCTCCACCTGGGCACGGAGCTCGTTGTTCTCTTCGATCAGACGAGCGAGTTCGCGCTCAACCTCGTCAAGGAAGGCGTCGACCTCCTCCTCGTCGTACCCCCGCTTGCCGATCGGAGGCTTCTTGAAGGCGACGTTGTGAACGTCGGCCGGGGTGAGCGGCATCGAAACTCCTCGGGTCAGTTGAGGCCGCGTAGCGGCTGGTCACCAGCTGTTCAGCTAGTGATCAACCGCCCTACCACGTACATCAGCACGAACAGAATAACCAGCAACACAAGGGAGGCTAGGTCGAAGCTGACAGTACCAATTCGCAGTGGTGGGATCACACGCCTCAACGCACGCAGGGGCGGATCGGTGACGGTCCACACGGACTCCAGTGCCGCCGAGGCCCCCCGGCTGGGCTGCCAACGGCGACCGTACTGGAGCACGGCCCCTAGGACAAACCGGGCAAGGAGGGTCAAGAAGAAGCCGTAAAGCACCAGGTAGACGACTTGTAGGGTGATCGACAGCACGGCAGGCAGGGTCCCTCGGTCGGGTTATCAGCTCAGGTTGAAGAACCCGCCCTCAGCGATCTTGGCCTTGTCCTCCGCGGTGACCTGGACATTGGCCGGAGAGAGCAGGAACACCCGGTTGGTCACGCGCTCGATCGTACCGCGCAGTCCGAAAGCCAAACCGGCGGCGAAATCGACCAGTCGGCGGGCGTCCGCCTCGTCCATCTCGGTGAGATTAATGATCACAGGTACGCCGTCGCGGAAGTGCTCACCAATGGTCCGCGCCTCCCGGTAGGTGGTCGGGTGGAGCGTCGTGATCTGGTAGCGCTGGTCTTCGTCGGCCACCACCGCCCGCTCGCGGAGCTGCACCTGGGGCGCGAGCGCCAGGTTTTCCCGAGTCGGATACGAGACCGGCTCCGGCGCACTCGGCCGGGTGATCGAGCGGACGCTCGCCCGCTCGCCGTCGAGGCGGTCGAGGTCCCCCCGGGCCTCGCGCTCGCTCCGCGACGGTGAACGCTCGAGCGGCACCCGCTCGCCCAGCCGCGACCGCGACCGCGGCGGCGGCTGCTCGTCGATCTCCTCGTCTTCGTCGGCGAACTCCTCCGCGTACCGACTCGTGCGGCTCTCCCAGCCGTCTCGCGGTTCGCGATCACGGTAGCCGCCGTCGCGGTACCGACTCTTGCTCTCGTAGCCGTCGTCGTATGAACGGTCGTCGTCCTCTTCCTCGACGAGACCGAGCCAAACCCCCGCCTTGCGCAGAGCGCTCATGCGCTCACCTCCCTCCGCCGGGCGGCACGCGCCCCCTGGCGTGCCACGTCGCGTATCCCGCACACCGGCCTGAGGCCCCTCTGAGGAACCACGAATAACAATGGTGTAGTTCGGTGCCCGGCCGCCAGGCTACCGCAGCTTGGGGCGGGTTCCGAGCACCGCGCTGCCGATCCTTACGTGTGTCGCGCCGTGCGCTATCGCCGGCTCGAGATCGGCACTCATGCCCGCCGAGACCGCCGTGGCCTCCGGGTGCGCGGCCCGCAGCCGGGCGGCCACCCCGGACAGCTTTTCGAACGCCGCCTCCGCCGACCAGTGCAGGGGCGCCACCGCCATCACGCCGGCGAGCCGCAGCTGGGGCGCCTCCGCCACGGTCAGCGCCACCCGGTCGAAGTCGCGGTCGGCCTCGGTCGGCGCGGCGCCCACGACCGCCCCGCCCCGGGCCGGGTCGCCGTCGATGCTCACCTGCACGAGTACGTCGAGCGGCCGCTCCCGGTGGCGCTCGGCCGCCCCGCCGAGCGCGCGGGCCAGCTTCACGCCGTCGACGGAGTGCACCACGTCGGCGTACTCCACGACCGAACGGCACTTGTTGCGCTGGAGCTGGCCGACGAAGTGCCACCGCACCTGTACCCCCGCCGCCTCGACGGCGAGCGCCTTGGGCGCGGCCTCCTGGTCGCGGTTTTCCCCCACGTCGGCGACACCCAGACGGGCGAGCACCTGGACGTCGCTGGCCGGGTATGTCTTCGTGACCACCACGAGCGTCACCCCTGCGGGGTCGCGCCCGGCGGCCGCGCAGGCGGCGGCGATGCGTTCCCGCACGGCCGAGAGCCCGGCCCCGATCTCCTCTTCCCGCACCCGCCCGAGTATTCAGGAGCCGTTTTTGAGGAAGTCGGGCACGTCGACGTCGTCGAAGAGTACGCGGCGAGCGGGCGGCGGCGGGGCCGGCGAGACCGGCGGAGCGCTGGTCGGCGGCGGCGTCTCCACCCGCACCACCCGGGGGGCGTCGGCCGGCTTGTACGCCGGGGCGCCACCGTCGAAGCCGGCCGCGATCACGGTCACCCGCACCTCGTCGCCGAGCGCGTCGTCGATGACCGCGCCGAAGATGATGTTGGCGTCGGGGTGGGCCGCGTCGGTGACCAGCTGGGCCGCGTCGTTGATCTCGAACAGACCGAGGTCGGAGCCGCCCGCGATGGAGAGCAGCACGCCGCGCGCGCCGTCCATGCTCTGCTCCAGCAGCGGGCTGGAGATCGCCTTCTCGGCCGCCTCGACCGCGCGGCTGTCGCCACGCGCGCTGCCGATGCCCATCAGGGCGCTGCCCGCGCCGCTCATCACGCTCTTGACGTCGGCGAAGTCGAGGTTGATCAGGCCGGGCGTGGTGATCAGGTCGGTGATGCCCTGCACACCCGAGAGCAGCACCTGGTCGGCCTGCCGGAACGCGTCCATCATGGAGATCCCGCGGTCGCCGAGCGCCAGCAGCCGGTCGTTGGGGATCACGATCAGCGTGTCGCACTGGTTGCGCAGCTCGTCGATGCCCGACTCGGCCTGCACCTGCCGCCGCTTGCCCTCGAACGAGAACGGCCGGGTCACCACGCCGATGGTCAGCGCGCCGAGCTTGCGGGCGATCTGCGCGACGACCGGCGCGCCGCCGGTGCCGGTGCCGCCGCCCTCGCCGCAGGTCACGAACACCATGTCGGCACCCTTGAGCACCTCTTCGATCTCGTCGCGGTGGTCTTCGGCGGCGTTCTTGCCGACGTCGGGGTTGGCGCCCGCGCCGAGACCCCTGGTCAGCTCGCGGCCGACGTCGAGCTTGACGTCGGCGTCGCTCATCAGCAGCGCCTGCGCGTCGGTGTTGATCGCGATGAACTCGACGCCCTTCAGGCCCACCTCGATCATTCGGTTGACCGCGTTGACGCCGCCACCGCCGATGCCGACGACCTTGATGACCGCTAGGTAGTTGTGCGGTGGTGTCATCAGGTGGCCTTCCCTCCCAGGTTGGTGCCAGGGTCCGATGAGCGAAGGCGTAACCCTCACCCTCTACTAGAGGCTTAGAGTTATGTCAACTACTGATCCTCTCCGGCAACGTATGCGGAGCTAGGGCGTGATCCAAGGACCGACACGCCGCACGATCTACTCTGCCGCTATTTGCTCACTCGCTCACCGCCGTCGTGGGCAAGCGCCGACCGCGCACGCTCACTCACCGAATCGTGACTACTTCCGGCGCGCTCACGTCGATCCGGTCGCCTTTGCGCTTGAGCAGCGCGGTCGCCACCTCGGACTTCGCGTCGCTCTGGCTGGCGTCGCCCCACACGATCAGCCGGCCGCCGCGCAGCTCCAGCTCGATCTCGGCCGGACCCTTCACGACCACGGCGGAGAGCTGCTTGGCCAGCTGCGGGCTGAGCGCCGCGAGCACCTCCAGCGCCGACCGGGTCGCGGCGTCGTCAGGACCAGGATTTGGTACCCGGGCCAGCGGCAGCCCGCCGGGCCGCGCGGAGACCGTGTGGAACGCGACGCCGTGCTTGTCGACGAGCACGAACCTCTTGCCCTGCGGCACCACCGCTACCGGCGTGCGCTCCACGACGTCGATCGCGATCGTGCCGGGCCAGTCGCGGGAGGCGATCACCCGGTCGACGGGGGCGAGCTTGGCCAGCCGCTCCTCGATGCCGCCGAGGTCGACGCGGGCCAGCGCGACACCGTCTCGCACGTCGGCGACCTGCCGCACCTCCTCCACGGAGAGGATCTCCGTGCCGGACACCCGCACCTCTCGGACGCCGAAGACGCCCGTGCCGTACACGATCCAGGTGGCAAGGCCGGCCAGGGCCAGCACCGCCCCGAAGGTGGCCCACGGCATCGCGGCCCGCAGCCGCCGGCGCCGGGCCCGCGCCATGAACCGCCGCACCGAGGCCGGGACCGCGTCGGAGTGCGCCCGGACCAGCCGCCACCGCCGTGCTCTCGTCGGCCCGGCCCCGCGGCTCCCCGGTGCGGTCATGCCTCCGCGGGCTCCAGGGCGGCCAGCAGCTCGTCGCCCATCAGGGAGATCGGCGGGGCGCCCATCGTCACCACCACGTCTCCCGGCTTGGCGCGCCGCACGACCTCGGCGGGCACGTCCTCCCAGGACGGTACGAAGATCTTGGCGTCGGCGGGCAGGTCGACGGCGGCGGTCAGCGCGACGCCGCCCTCGCCGGGCTGGCGCACCTCCCCCGGGCCGAAGACCTCCAGGATGATCACCTCGTCGGCGATGCCCAGCGCGGCGGCGAGCTCGGCCTGCAGGTCGCGGGTGCGGTAGACCCGGTACGGCTGGAAGACCACGATCAGCCGCCCGCCCGCGGCCACCTCGCGGAGCGTGTGCAGCGCGGCGGTCATCGAGGTCGGGTGGTACGCGTACTCGTCGTAGACCGCGACGCCGCCCGCGACACCCTTGCGCTCGAAGCGCCGCCGCACGCCCGGAAACGCCGCGAGCGCGCGCACCGCGGCCTCCAGCGGCAGGTCGAGCCGGATCGCGGTGAGCACGGCGGCCGCGCTGTTGAGGCCGAGGTGGCGGCCGGGCACCGGCAGCGTCACCGTGCCGAGCGGCTTACCGTCCAATGTGGCCTGATAGCGCACACCGTCTACAGAGGACACGATGTCGGTCAGGCGCAGGTCGGCGTCTTCCGCCTCGCCGTACGTGTACACGGTGCGCCCCTCGCCGCGCAGCAGGTCGGCGAGCGCGCGGGTGCCCTCGTTGTCGGCGCAGGTGACCACGAACCCGCCCGGCTCCACAAGCCGCGCGAACTCGGCGAACGCGGCCGACAGCCCGGCCAGGTCGCCGTACGTGTTGAGGTGGTCGGCGTCGATGTTGGTGATGATCGCGACGTACGGCCGGTAGAGCAGGAACGAGCGGTCGCTCTCGTCGGCCTCCACCACGAAGTAGGCGCCGGTGCCGTGGTGCCCGTTGGAGCCCGCCTCGGAGATCTCGCCGCCGATGACGAACGACGGGTCCTCGCCGGCCTGCTGCAGGATCAGCGTGGCCATCGACGTGGTGGTGGTCTTGCCGTGCGTGCCGGCCACCGCTATCGCCCGCCGGCCGGTCATCGCCGCGGCGAGCGCCTCGGCCCGGTGCAGCACGCGCAGCCCGCGCCGCCGCGCCTCGACAAGCTCCAGGTGGTCCCGCGGGATAGCGGTGGAGTAGACGACCGTGTCCACACCGTCCAAATTGGACGCCTCGTGTGCCATGTGCACGGTGCCGCCGAGCGCGCGCAGGCCGACCAGCGACGGCCACTCGCGCAGCTCGCTGCCGGAGACCGGGATGCCGCGGGTGAGCAGCAGGCGGGCCAGCCCGCTCATACCCACCCCACCCACACCGATCAGGTGGACCGAGCCCAGATCCTCGGCCGTCAAAGAGGTCACTGGCCAGCCACCGCCTCGTAGACGAAGTCGAGCAGCGCCTCGTCGCCGTCGCGCCGGCCGTACGCGGCCGCGGCGGCACCCATCGCCGCCAGCCGCTGCGGGTCGCGTGCCAGCGGGACCACCGTCCTTTCGATCCAGTCCGGGCTCATCTCGCCGTCGTCGACGAGCAGCCCGCCGCCGGCCTCCACGACCGGCAACGCGTTGCGCTTCTGCTCCTGGTTGCTGTGCGGGTAAGGCACGTAGACCGCGGGCAGCCCGAGCGCGGCCACCTCGGCGCAGGTCATCGCGCCGCCACGGCACAGCATCACGTCGGCCGCCGCGTATCCCAGCTCCATCTCGGACAGGTACGGCAGCGTCACGTACGGAACGGGGAGGTCGCTGGGCGGCGCCACCGCCTCGTTACGGGCGCCGATCACGTGCAGCACCTGGATGCCGGCGCCGGCCAGCTCCTTGGCGGCACCGATGACCGCGAGGTTGATCGAGCGCGCGCCCTGCGAGCCGCCGGAGACGAACAGCACCGGCAGGTCGGGGCGGAGCCCGAAGTGGGCCCGCGCCGCGTCACGCGCGGCCGCGCGGTCGAGCGAGCTGATCGAGCGGCGCAGCGGCACGCCCACCACCCGCGCCTTGCGCAACGCCTCGGACTGCACCGGCTGGTGCGGGAAGCCGACCGCGATGTGCTTCGTGAACTTCATGCCCATCCGGTTGGCCACGCCGGGCGGCACGTTGACCTCGTGGATCACGATCGGCATCTCGCGGCGCCACGCGGCCAGGTAGGCGGGCACCGACACGTATCCGCCGAAGCCGACGACCGCGTCGGCCTTGACCTCGTCGATCACCTTGCCCGCCGCGCGGGCCGACCGCCACATCCGGTCCGGGGTACGCAGCAGGTTCATGTTCAGGGAGCGGGGCAGCTGGTAGGCGGGGATCTGCCGCAGGTCGTAGCCCTGTGGCGGGATCAGCTCGTTTTCCAGGCCCTTCGGCGTGCCCACGCAGGTGATGCGCACGTGCGGGTCGTGTCGGCGCAGGCAGTCCGCGAAGGCGAGCAGTGGGTAGATGTGGCCCCCGGTCCCCCCTCCCGCCAGGACGACCGACCGCAGCACACCCATCACCGTCTCCTCTCGCTCTCCGCGCCAGCCCGGGCCGCCGCCGTGGCGGCCTTCGCGGCCGGCTTGGCGGCCGCGGGCTTCGCCGCCGGCGGCAGCGGTGGCAACGGGGCCCAGAGTAGCCGCACCCATTTCGCGGGCGGACGGGCGTGCAGGGCTCGGGCCGCGTCGGGCTCCGCGCGGGCGAAGGAGGCGAGCATGCCTACCGCGGCAAGGGTGACCACGAGGGCACTCCCACCGTCGGAGATGAACGGGAGCGGCAGGCCGGTGATGGGCAGCAGCCCCACCACCCCGCCGATGTTGATGATGGCCTGGCTGGTGAGCCAGGTGGTCACGGCCGCGGCGGCGAGCCGGCGGAACGGGTCGTCGACCCGGCGGGCGATGCGCAGGCCGGTGTAGGCCAGCACGGCGAACAGGGCCAGCACCACCACGCAGCCGACGACGCCGAGCTCCTCGGCCACGACGGCGAAGATGAAGTCGTTGTGCTCGGCGGGCAGCCAGCCCCACTTGAGGCTGCTCTTGCCGAGCCCGACGCCGAACCAGCCGCCGTGGTCGATCGCGTAACGCGCCTGGATCGCCTGGTAGCAGGAGAGCTGCTCGCAGTCGGCGGGCGGGCTGAGCCACGAGGTGAGGCGCTCGAACCGGTAGTTTCGCTCGCCCGCCTCGCCCGAGCCGCCGCCCGCCGAGGCGGCCGCGATGAGCAGCCCGATGCCGGCGAGGCCGAGCGCGGAGAGGGTGGCGAAGACCCGCAGCCGCACGCCGACCGCCCACAGCAGGCCGACCACGACCGCGAGGAGGCACAGCATGGTGCCGAGGTCGTTGTAGCCGACGAGCACGAACAGCAGCCCCACCACCGGGAAGAGCGGGGTGGCCAGCTCGCGCCACCAGCCCAGCGACTCGCCCTTGCGGACCAGCAGGTCGGCGCCCCACATGACGAGGCCGAACTTGGCCAGCTCGGAGGGCTGCACCTGGATCGGGCCGAGCCACAGCCACAGCAGGTCGGCCTTGATCGGGCCCAGCGAGACGGTGCCCTCCACGTTGGCCATCCGCCCGTACACGACGAGCATGTCCAGCACGACGAGGAGCACGAACGCGGTGCCGAGGACCGGCCGGCCGAGCGCCCGGAACGTGCGGGCCGGCAGCCGCTGGCAGGCCCAGAACGCGACGAGCCCGATGGCGGCGAACACCGCCTGCTTGGTGATCATCGTAAAGGCGTTGCCGTTGGTGGCGTACGCCCTCACGCTGGTCGCCGAGAACACCATCGTGAGCCCGATGACCAACAGCAGGGCCGCGCTGGAGATCAGCAGGTAGTAGGACGCGAGGGGACGCTGGAGCAGCCCGCGCAGCACCGCGAGCGGGCCGGTCTCGGCCTTGTCGTCCTCCCCCACGCCCTTATCATCGGCGCTCCAACACGCACAGCCCGGCTAATGCCCGGGCGTGTCGCGCCCCGAGCTTCAGCTCCCGCGGGTGCGGAAGTCCGGCGCGCCCCGGGCTCAGCTCGTCGCCGTGAGGAAGTCCGAATAGAACAGGCCGAGGCCGATCGCCACGCCGATGCCGGCGATGATCCAGAAACGGACCACGATGTTGACCTCGCTCCACCCGGCCAGCTCGAAGTGGTGCTGCAGCGGCGACATGCGGAAGACCCGTCTGCCGGTCGTGCGGAACGAGATCACCTGGATCACGACCGACATCGTGATGATGACGAAGAGCCCGCCGATGACGAGCAGCAGCAGCATCGTGCGCGACGCCATCGCCAGCCCGCCGATCAGCCCACCCAGCCCGAGCGCGCCCGTGTCGCCCATGAAGATCCGGGCCGGCGACGTGTTCCACCACAGGAAGCCGACACACGCACCGGCCGCGGCGCCGGCGATCAGCGCTATCTCCAACGGATCTCGCACCGCGTAGCAGTAGTCCGGCGTGTAGCTCGGGTCGGCGCACCAGTGGCGGTACTGCCAGAAGGCGATCAGCCCGTACGCCGCGAGCACCATGATGGACGCGCCGGTGGCGAGGCCGTCGAGGCCGTCGGTCAGGTTGACGCCGTTGCTGGTCGCCATCACCACGAAGATGAAGATGATGACCGAGCCGACCTTCGTGACGTCGAGCCACTCGATGTCGCGGATGAACGAGATCTCGGTGCTGCCGACCGTCTCGGTGTTGGTGCTCGGGAAGTAGAGCGCGACGACGCCGAACACACCACCGACGATCGCCTGGCCGACGAGCTTGTACCGCCCGCTGAGGCCGCCGCTGTTGCGGCGCCGCACCTTCAGGTAGTCGTCGATGAAGCCGACCGCGCCGCAGAAGACGAACAGGCCGAGCAGCACCAGCGCGGTGATGGTCGGGCCGACCTGGGCGATCTGCGCCTCGGGCAGGGTGGTGAGCGCGGCGTGGCCGGCGACGTACGCCAGGCACGTGGCGATGATGAACACCACGCCGCCCATCGTCGGCGTGCCCTTCTTGCCCTGGTGTGACGAGGGGCCGATGGAACGGATGGGCTGGCCCGCCTTGAGCGCGGTGAAGACCCGGATGCCGATGGGTGTGCCGAAGAGCGACACGAGGAACGCGACCGCGGCCGCGACGATGACCGCCCTCACGAAGTGGCCCCGGGCCGCATTGAGTCAACCACTTCCCACGTCCGGTACCGCGAGCCCTTCACCAGCACGACGTCGCCGGAGCGCAGCTCGCGCCGCAGCACCGCGACGGCCGCGCTCTGATCGGTAACCAGCACCGACTCTCCTCCCCACGTCGCCACCGCCACCGCGCCCTCGTGGATCGGCGCGGCGGTCTCGCCCACCACGATCAGCCGGTCGACGCCGAGCTCCGCGGCGAGGCGTCCGACCTCCTCGTGGCCTTCCCGCTCGTACTCGCCAAGCTCGGCCATGTAGCCCAGCACCGCCACCGTGCGGCGGCCCGCGCCGGTGCCGACCAGCGCGTGCAGCGCGGCCGCCATCGAGGAGGGGTTGGCGTTGTACGAGTCGTCGATGACCGTGACACCGTCGGCACGGTCGAAGACGTCCATCCGGCGGGTGGACACCACCCGCAGCTCCGAGAGGGCGGCACCCAGCTCGGCCGCCGGGAAGCCGAGCGTGTACGCCACCGCCGCGGCCAGCAGCGTGTTGCCCACCTGGTGCCGCCCGGCGATGCTCAGCCGAACGTCCGACTCGCCGTCCGGCGTGACGAGCGTGTACGCGGCCCGGCCGGCTTCCATGGAGACGCCGACGGCGCGCACCGCGGCGTCCGGCGCCTCGCCGGCCAGCACCGCGCGGGCGGTCGTGCGGGCGGCCATCGCGCGCACCCGCGGGTCGTCCGCGTTGAGCACCGCGACGCCCTCCGCCGGCAGCGCCTCGATGAGCTCGCCCTTGGCCGCGGCGATCGCGTCGACCGAGCCGAACTCGCCGATGTGCGCCACGCCCACGTTGATCACCACGCCGATCCTCGGCGGAGCGACATGGCAGAGGTGCGTGATGTGGCCGGCCCCCCGCGCGCCCATCTCCAGCACGAGGAAGCGGGTCTTCTCCTCGGCGCGCAGCACCGTGTACGGGTGGCCGAGCTCGTTGTTGAACGAGCCGGCGGTCGCCACGGTCGGGCCGAGCCGGGCGAGCAGCTGGGCGACGAGGTCCTTGGTCGTGGTCTTGCCGGACGAGCCGGTCAGGCCGACGATCGTCAGGTCCGGCAGCCGGTCGACCAGGTAGCGGGCCAGCGCGGCCATCGCGGCGCGCTGGTCGTCGACCAGGATGTGCGGCACCGGCACCGGCCGTGACGCCAGCACCGCCACGGCACCGGCCGAGACCGCCCCCGCCGCGTAGTCGTGCCCGTCCACCTTCTCGCCGGGGAACGCCACGAACAGTCCGCCCGGCGTCACCTTGCGGGAGTCGAACTCCACGGTGCCGGTGACCCGGGCCGCGGGGTCGGCATCCTCCAGCCGGCCACCGACGGCGGCCGCGACCTCGGCGAGCGTCAACGCGATCACGCCTGTACCTCCGCGAGTGCCGCGGCCAGCTCGACCCGGTCGTCGAAGGGCAGCACCTCGCCGCCCACCTCCTGCCCGCGCTCGTGTCCCTTACCCAGCACCGCCACGATGTCGCCCGGTGCCGCCTTGCCGACGGCGAAGTCGATCGCCGCCCGCCGCCCCGCGATCTCGAAGACCTCGGCGCCGGAGCCGCCCGAGGCCGAAGCGGCGCCCGTCGCGCCGTCGAGCACACCGCGCCGGATCGCCGCCGGGTCCTCGGTACGCGGATTGTCGTCGGTGACCACCACGACGTCGGCGCCCTCGGCGGCGGCCCGGCCCATCAGCGGGCGCTTGGCCGTGTCGCGGTCACCACCGGCGCCGATGACGCAGAAGACCCGGCCGGTGGCCAGCTCCCGGAGCGCGGCGAGCGCGGCGACGATCGCGTCCGGCTTGTGCGCGTAGTCGACGACGCCGAGCACCGGCCCGGCTGCCTCCACCCGCTCCAGCCGCCCCGGCACGCCCGGGCACGCGGCCACGCCCCGCGCGGCGGTGGCCGGGTCGGCCCCGGTGGCGACGAGCGCGGCGATGGCGAGCAGCGCGTTCGCGATGTTGTGCCGCCCGGGCAGCGAGACGCCCGCGTCGACCGGCCCGTCCGGGCCGACCGCCGTGAAACGCTGGGCGTACGCCACACCCGAGATGTCCGAAGCCCGCCAGGTAGCGGCCGGCGAGCCCGAAGCCGAGTACGTCACCGTCGCCGGCTTCATCAGCGGCGTCAGGGCGGCGTCGTCGAGGTTGAGGATCTCCACCCGGCAGCGGCCGTCGAAGAGCTTCGCCTTGGCCGCGAAGTAGTCGGCCGCGTCCGCGTGGAAGTCGAGGTGGTCGAGGCCGAAGTTGGTGTACCCGCCGACGTCGAAGCGCACCCCGCCGACCCGGCCCATCGCGAGCGCGTGGCTGGACACCTCCATCACCACGGCGGTGACACCGCGCTCGCGGGCCACGGCGAGCAGCGCGTGCAGGTCGGTCGCCTCGGGCGTGGTGCGGACGCTGTCGACCACCAGGTCGCCGATCCGCGTCTCGACCGTGCCGATCAGCCCGGTCACGTGGCCGGCGGCGCGCAGCCCGCTCTCCACCAGGTACGCCGTGGAGGTCTTGCCGGCCGTGCCGGTGACGCCGATGACCGTCAGGTGCGCGGTCGGGTCGCCGTAGACCGCCGAGGCGATCGGGCCGAGCGCCTCGCGGGGCTGCTCCACCACGACCGCCGGCAGCCCGGCCGCGGCCGCCGCGGGCGCCCCGGCCGGGTCGGTGAGCACCGCGACCGCGCCGGCACGGGCCGCGCCCGCCACGAACTCGCTGCCGTGCCGCCGCGCGCCCGGCAGCGCCGCGTACAGGTCGCCCGGGCGCACGTCACCGCTCGCGTGCGTCACCCCGCTGATCAGCGGGTCAGCCCCCGCGGTGGCGCCGACCAGCGCCGCGAGGCCGGCCAGGGGGCGCGGTGTCACCGTACGCGGACGGAGATTGCCAGGCACGGCGTCAGACCCTACCGGTTGGTGGCACGCCGGCCGTACAGCACGTCCGGCGGTTCAGGGGTAGACGACAAAGTTCGGCGGCTTCCCGCTGCTCAGCGGTACCCCGAAGTGGGTGAGCGCGTAGCCCATCATGTCGCTGAACGCGGGCGCGGTGACCTCGCCGCCCCCGCCGGCCGGCACGTGCGCGAAGACCGCGATGACGTACCGCGGGTTTTCCGCCGGCGCCATGCCCACGAACGACGCGACGGTGCCCGGCACGTACTTGCCGTTGACCACGCGCGAGCCGGTGCCGGTCTTGCCCGCCACCCGGTATCCGTCGACCTTGGCGTGCACGCCGGTGGCGCCCTTCACGGTGGTCACGGCCTCCAGCATCGTGCGCACCTCGCGGGCGGTCTCCGGGGTGATCACCTGGCGGGTGGTGGGCGGCGCGGCCGGCGTGCGCCTGCCGTCCGGGCCGATCGTCTCCTTCACCAGGTGCGGCTGCACCCACGTGCCGTCGTTCGCGATCGCCGCGTACGCCGCGGCCATCTGCAGCGGGGTCACCGCCACGCTGTGGCCGATCGGCACCGAGCCGTACGCCGAGCCGCTCCAGTCGTCCGGTGGCAGCAGCGCGCCGGACGCCTCGCCGGGCACGCCCTCGCCGGTCGCCGAGCCGAGCCCGAACTTCTTCTGGTACTCGTACAGCTTCTCCTTGCCCAGCTTGTCGGCGATCGCGATCGTGCCGATGTTCGAGGAGTACGCGAGGATGCCCGGGATGGTCATCCGCCTGGGCGTCCAGTTGCGGTGCGAGTCCTTGAAGGGCTGGTCGCCCTTGACCACGGTCGGCCCCACCATGAACGTGTCGGTCGGCTTGACCGCGCCCTCCTGCAGCGCGGCGCTGATCGTGATCGCCTTGTGCACCGAGCCCGGGTCGACCACGAAGCTCGTCGCCGTGTCCTCGCGGTCCTCGGGCTTGCTCTTCAGCGGCTGGGCGGCGTCGTAGGTCGGGTAGCTGGCCTGCGCGAGCACCTCGCCCGAGCGCACGTCGAGCACGACGGCCGCGCCGACGTACGCCTTGGCCTGCTGCATCCGCGCGGCGAGCGTCTTCTGCACGAAGTACTGCAGGTCGCGGTCGATGGTCAGCCGCAGCGAGCTGCCCGGCTGCGCCTCGGTCTCGCGGTTGTAGCCGCCCGGGATCTCCGCGTCGAGCGAGCCCTGCCCCACCTCGAAGACCCGCTTGCCGTCGACCCCGCGCAGCAGCTCGTCGTAGCGTGCCTCGAGCCCTTCGAGGCCGTTGAGGTCGGGGCTGGTGAAGCCGATGATGCTCGCCGCGAGGTCGGAGCCGGGCACCTGCCGCCGCTCGTCGCGGTCGACGATCACGCCGGGCAGGTCGAGCGCCTTGACCCGCTGCCCGACGGCGATGTCGACACCGCGGGCCAGGTACTCGAATCGGGACGCGCCACCGCCGGGCTGCTTGCGCTTGGCCATCTTGGCCATCAGCTCCGACTTGGGGACGGCGATGAGCGGCTCCAGCGCGGTGGCCGTCTTCGCGAGGTCGGTGACCATCTCGGGGTCGACCGCGACGTAGCACGCCTCGACGCTCTGCGCCAGGACCGCGCCGCCGCGGTCGTAGATCGCGCCGCGCGGCGCGGGCAGGTCGACCCGGTCGAGCCGCGTCTCCAGTCCCTTCGCCGCGAAGGCCGACGACTCGGTGAACTGCAACGTCACGATCCGGATCCCGATCGTGGCGAAGACCGTGAGGACCAGCACCGTGCCCAGGCGCAGCCGCCGCCGCTGGTCCATCAGCCGCGGCGGGGCCGCCCTCTTGCGCGGCGCCGGCGCCCTGCCACCTTGGCGCCGCGGTTCGCCGCGTCGCGGGGTCCCGGCCCGGCGGCCACCGCTGGGGGAACCGCCCGCCGCCGCCTTCGCCGCCGTCGTGCGCTTTCGAGGCCCTGGTACCGGCGCCGGGGCGGCCTTTTTCGCGATCTTGCGTGGAGGGGGCGCCTCCGCCCGCTCGGGGGCGTCCTGCGGAGCGCGGCGCGCGGCCGTGCGTGGCTTGCCGCCCTCCACCACCTGCAGCGCCGGACGGAACGGGTCCGCGGTGCGCCCGGTGCGCGGCGTGCGCTCCCGCATGGTGCGGCCGCGCGGCGTGTATGCCCGCGCCTCGGAGATCCCGAAGCCGCGCTCCGCCTGCGCCTCGTCGTCGGGCTTTTCACCCCGCCGCGTGGCGTCCGCGCCACGGGCGGCACCGCGCCGGGGCTCGTCGCTGCCCCGGCGCGGCACCGTCCCCTCTGTGTCCTGGTCCTCGCGTCGCGTGCCCGCTCCGCGAGGACCAGTCCCGGAAGACCGCGATGGCCGCTGCGGCATGGCTGCCTACTCCGTCGGCTGCCGGTCGGTGCCGGTGCCGGTGCCCTGCTGGCCCGTGCTCCCGGCCGTGCCGGTGCCGGTCTGGCCCGTGCTGCCGGCCGTGCCGGTGCCGGTGCCGGTCTGGCCCGTGCCCGTGCCGCCGGCCTGGTCGCCGGTGCCCGCGCCCTGCTGGCTGGTGACCGACGGTGGCTCCGAGGCGGGCGTCATCATGCCGACCACCCGGCCGTCGGGCAGCCGGATCTGCACCGGCGTGCCCTCCACGAGACCCAGCGTGCGGGCCCGCGCGGTCAGGTTGCCCGGGTCCTCGGCCCGCGCGATCTCCTGCTTGAGCTGCTGCTCCTGCACGTCGAGCGCGGACTGCTGCTCGCGCAGCTCGCTCAGCCGGAAGGCGTTCTCGTTGATCTTCGTGTTGACCACGAGGATGCCCAGGACGCCGCCGACCACGACGACCAGGATCAGCGCGATGAACGGCGCCCGCGGCACCGCCACCGGCAGCGGCGGCGCGACGCGCAGCCACGGCACGACCTTGCGCTCCCGCGGTGCGCCCCCCGGCGCCACGGAGACGTCGATCGGCTCGGTCTTCAGCGCGGTGTTGCCAATCGTCTGGTGTTCCCGCTCCGCGGTCCGGCCCCCCGACCGCGGTGCGTAGCCCTTGCTCGCGTTCATGTCCCCTCCCCCTCTTCGATCCGGGCCGCGGCCCGCAGCCGCACCGATGCGGCGCGCGGGTTCGCCGCGACCTCCTCCTCGCTCGGGGGCTCGGCGCCGCGGCTCAGCAGCCGCAGCGTCGGCCCGGTGCCGGGCAGCTCGACCGGCAGGTCGACCGGCCCGGTGCTCCGCGCCCGCGCGGCGAGCGCCCGCTTGGCGATCCGGTCCTCCAGCGAGTGGTAGGACAGGATCACCGCGCGGCCGCCCGGCGCGAGGGCGTCGAGCGCGGCCGGCAGCGCCGTCTCCAGCGCGGCCAGCTCGCCGTTTACCTCGATGCGAAGTGCTTGGAACGTCCTCTTCGCGGGGTTGCCCCCGGTGCGCCTCGCCGGCGCGGGTATCGCGTCCCGCACCAGCGCGGCGAGCCGTGCCGACGAGGTGATGGGCGCCTTCGCCCGCTCGCGCAGGATCGTCGCGGCGATCCGTGCGGCGAACTTCTCCTCGCCGTACACCCGCAGCACCCTCGCTAGCTCGGGTGCCGTGTACGTGTTGACGACCTCTTCGGCCGTGCGGCCGCGGGTCTGGTCCATGCGCATATCCAGCGGCGCGTCCTGCGCGTAGGAGAACCCGCGGTCGGGCGCGTCGAGCTGCAGGGACGAGACACCGAGGTCGAAGAGCACCCCGTCGACCCGCTCGTGGCCGAGCCGGTCGAGCACCTGGGGCAGCTCGTCGTAGACCGCGTGCACGAGCTGCGCCCGCTCCCCGAACGGCTCCAGCCGCGCCCGCGCGTGCGCCAGCGCCTCCGGGTCCCGGTCGAGTCCGATCAGGACGGTCCGGGGATGCGCCCGGAGCACCGCCTCCGCGTGGCCGCCGAGGCCGAGGGTGGCGTCGACGTGCACGGTCGTGCGGTCACCGCGGTCGAGCGCGGGCGCGAGCAGCGCGAGGCACCGCTCCAGCAGCACCGGCACGTGAGTGCCGCGCAGCTCCCCCATCTCGACCCCCAGTGACCCGCCCGTGTGCACATGCGCCCGGTGCCCGAAGAACCGTGCGCCGTACTGCCAGATCCCCATCCGCCCTTCCGTAAGCCTCCTTCGCGGGGAGGCCGGGACGCGCCTGACATCGGGGAAGAGACGTCAGGTGCAGGAGCGGCTGGAGATCTCGCAGTACGGCGTCTGCCAGCCCTTAGAGTCCTCCGGGCAGCACCCCCTCCTCGATGCCCGCGAAGTCGTCTTCGCTCTCGGAGAGATAGGTGTCCCACGCTTGCTTGTCCCAGATCTCCACCCGGCTGCTCGCACCGATCACGACGAGCTCGCGGCTCAGCCCGGCGTACTCCCGCAGGTGGCCCGGGATCGTCACCCGGCCCTGCTTGTCGGGCACCTCGTCGTGGGCGCTCGCGAAGAACACCCGGCTGTAAGCGCGAGCCGCCTTGTGTGTCATCGGCGTCTCGCGTAGCTGGCCCGCGATGCGCTGGAACTCCGGCGTCGGGAAGACGTAGAGGCAGCGCTCCTGCCCTTTTGTGATCACGACACCTCCCGCCAGCTCATCGCGAAACTTCGCCGGAAGGATCAACCGGCCCTTTTCGTCCAGGCGTGGGGTGTGGGTGCCGAGAAACATCGGCCCACCCCCTCGCCTCTGGCGGCTTTCGCGGAGCCGCTGTCCCCCGGGGCCGGCGGGTCCCTCCAGTGAGTAACCCTGCCACTGCGCCCCACTGTACTCCACTTCCCTCCACTCGCAACCGGAACCGCAGCGTTACTCGGGTGACTCCCTTGACAAAACCGCACGTCAAATGCGGTGGAGGGCGGTGGAGGGTCCGGATCGCGACAGGCCGGAGGCCGTATCCGACCCCAGAGACGATCCAGGGCAAACCCGGATGGGCTTGCCCTGGATCGTTGGGGGGATGGGGTGATGTTCGGGGGATGGGGAGGGAAGTGGAGCGTGCGGGTGGCGGGGGCGGGGGCTAGGCCAGCCGGCGCACCACGTAGTTCGTCGACCAGATCTTGTGCTTGCCCACCCGTACGCCGGCGTGCGGGGCGTCGTACATATAGCCGCCGCCCGCGTAGATGCCGACGTGCGTGCCGTACGAGCCGGAGCGGATCACGATCAGGTCGCCGGGGAGCGCCTTGTTCTTCGCCACGCCCTTGCCGGCGCGCTGCTGGTCGTTCGCCTTGTGCGGGAGCACCCGCCCGGCGGCCGCGCGGTACACGTACTTGGTGAAGCCGGAGCAGTCGAAAGCCGAGGGTCCTACGGCGCCGAACTTGTACGGCTTGCCGATGTGCTTGCGCGCTTCGGCGAGCACCTTGGCCCGGCTGGCGATCACGGTCACCGAGGTCCGGCCGGTGACCGTCCCCTGGTACGGGCCGCGCCCGCTGTAGACGGCGCGGTACATGCGGCTCTCGTACGGCTTGATCGAGAGGATCGACTTGCCGGTGGAGTAGACCGGGCGGGTGCCGGTGCTGACCCACCGCCCGCCCTTCCACACCTGGAACTGCACGGTGCCGCCCCAGACCGCCTTGCCGGTGCCCGGGTCGGTGATCGTGGCGGTGAGTACCAGCGTGTTGCCCCACGGCAGGCGGGCGGTGTTCGGCTTGATCGTCACGTGTGGCGTGACCGACGCGGCGGCCTGCGCGGCTGCGGCGGTGGTGGTCGACACGGGCGCGGCTTCGGCGAGCGCCGGGCCGGCCATCAGCTGGCCGGCGCACAGGCAGAGCCCGACGGCGAGCGCGAGCCGGCCGGCCCGCCTTTTCGCGGGCAGCCTGTGCCGGCCCGAACGGAGTTCGTGCACGGTATGTGTTCCCTCCGGCACGCCTGCGAGGTGAGCTGTCGGGTTCGGGCGGGAAGGATTGCCCGGCCGCCGTGGCGGCTTCACCCCAAGGCCTCGGCCCGTCCGGGTCTCCCCGGCGCGGGTCGGGAACCGCAGAACCTGGGTCCCCCGTCCCTGCCCGCTATGCCGTTGTGTGGCTCCAGGGGTTCGCACCGGACGGGCGGGCAGGGCTCGGCGTGTCCCGGCGGTGCGACCGGGTGACGACCCGGCCCAACGTTTGTAGCCGATGCCGCGATCGACGCGCTGTGACGAACCTCGATACGGAGCGAAGTTGGCACGGGAGCGTATGAGCGATCGTTAAGGGCACCGTCCTAAATGTCGCGACGCTCCGTCTCACCTGGCCTCACGCTCCGTTGACCACTCACGGTGAGTATCGCCACACACATCGTGCGCGACAGGACGCCTTTCCGACGCTTGGGCGGAGATCCAGACGGCGTTGGTAACCTCGCCTCCGTGACGGACGGCAAGATGCCCCTGCGGGCGAAGGTCGCCAGCTCGGTCTCCCGCACGGCGGCCGCCCTGTCGCGAGCGGCGGGGCGCGGCGACGGTTCGGTGATCGGCGGCTGGATCGGCCTCAAGATCGACCCCGACCTGCTCGCCCACCTGGCCGCGGGGCGGGCGATCGCCCTCGTCTCCGGCACCAACGGCAAGACCACCACGACCCGCCTCGCCGCGGCCGCCGTGGGCGTGCTCGGGCCGGTCGCGACCAACGGGTTCGGCGCCAACATGCCGACCGGCCACACCTCCGCGCTCGCCAAGGCCGGCCAGACGCCGTACGCGGTGCTGGAGGTCGACGAGCACTACCTGCCGAAGGTGCTGGTCGCCACCGAGCCGCGCGTGGTGGCCCTGCTCAACCTCTCCCGCGACCAGCTCGACCGGGCCAAAGAGGTCGCGATGATGGCCCAGATGTGGCGCACCGCGCTGGCCCAGCACCCCGGCGTGCACGTGGTCGCCAACGCCGACGACCCGATGGTGGTGTGGGCCGCCGCGGGTTCGCCCGCCGTCACGTGGTTTAGCGCGGGCCAGCGGTGGCATGACGACTCATGGGTTTGTCCCGAGTGCGGCTCGCCGATCGAGCGCCAGGCCGACCAGTGGTGGTGCACCGGCTGCTCGCTGCGCCGGCCTGTGCCCCAGTGGGTGGTCGAGGACGAGGGCGTGGTCGACCCGCGCGGCGCCTGGCACAAGATCTCGCTCCAGCTCCCCGGCCGGGTCAACCTGGGCAACGCGGCCACCGCGCTCGCCTTGGCGGCCCAGTTCGGCGTCCGCCCCACCGACGCGGTCACCCGCCTCTCCACGGTGGCCTCGGTCGCCGGGCGGTACGCCCAGGTGGTCCGCGACGGCCGCAACATCCGGCTGCTGCTCGCGAAAAACCCGGCGAGCTGGCTGGAGGCGTTCGACATGGCCGACAACGCGCCGACCCTCCTGTCGATCAACGCGCGCGACCCCGACGGGCTCGACACGTCGTGGCTGTTCGACGTCGACTTCAGCCCGCTGCGCGGCCGCCAGGTGCTCATCACCGGTGACCGTGCGTACGACCTGGCGGTACGCCTCGAGGTGAACGACGTGCGGTTCCAGCACGTACGTACCTTCGGCGAGGCGGTGCGGCTCGTGCCGCCGGGCCGGCTGGAAGTGATCGCCAACTACACCGCGTTCCAAGACATCCGAGCGGAGCTCGACCGTGTCCTCTGACAGCACCATCCGCATCGTCTGGATCTATCCCGACCTGCTGTCCACGTACGGCGACCGGGGCAACCTGCTCATCCTGGCCCGCCGGGCCGCGCTGCGCGGGCTGCCGGTACAGACGCTGGAGGTGCGGTCCGACCAGCCGCTGCCCACCACCGCCGACATCTACCTGCTCGGCGGCGGCGAAGACGGCCCGCAGGCCCTCGCCGCGCAGCGGCTGATCGCCGACGGCGGGCTGCACCGCGCGGTGGCGCAGGGCTCGGTGGTGTTCGCGGTCTGCGCCGGCTACCAGCTGCTCGGCGGGTCGTTCTTCGCCAAGGGCACCCGGTACGCGGGCCTCAACCTGCTCGACTTCAGCTCCGACCGGGGCCCCACGCGCGCGGTCGGCGAGCTCGGCGGCCCGATCGACCCGCGGCTGGGCCTGCCCCCGCTGACCGGCTTCGAAAACCACGGCGGCCGCACCCACCTGGGCCCGGGCGTGTCGCCGCTGGCCCGGGTCACCACCGGCATCGGCAACGACGGCACCACCGAGGGCGCGTGGCGGGGCAAGCTGCTCGGCACGTACTCCCACGGGCCGGCCCTCTCCCGCAACCCGGCCATCGCCGACCTGCTGCTGCGGTGGGCCACCGGCTACGACTCGCTCCCTCCACTCGACGACACGTGGTCCGACCGCCTCCGGGCGGAGCGCATGGCCGCGACGGCGGCCTCGTGATCGCCCGCCTGCGCGGTGTCCCGGCGCTGCTCCGGCAGCGGTCCGTCGCCCGCTTCGCGCTGCTGGTGGCCCTCCTCGCGGCGTTCGGCCTGACCGTGCTCCTCCTCCCCCAGCCCCACCTGACCGACGCGCCCCGCCTCGTCGACCGGCTCGGCCCGCTCGCGCCACCGGCCGCCATCCTGCTCGGCGCGCTGATGATGGTCGTGCTCGTCCCCCGCACGCTCGTGTCGTTCGCGTGGGGCGCGCTCTTCGGCACCGTGGGCGGCGCCAGCTACGCGCTGGGCGCCGCGCTGCTCGCCGCCGCGCTCGGCTTCGCGGTCGGCCGCACGCTGGGCCGCGACTTCGTCGCCGAACGGGTCCGCGGCCGCCTCGCCCGCCTCGACGGCTGGTTCGCGCGGCAGAGCGTGCTCGGCGTGGTGACCGTGCGGCTGCTCCCGGTGGGTGGTTTCGGCCTGATCAGCTACGGCTACGGGACGACCGGCGCGCGGCTGCGCCCGTTCCTGGTCGGCAGCGTGCTGGCATCGATCCCGTCCGCCTTCGGCTACGCGGCCATGGGCGCCGCGGTGGCCTCGCCCGGCGACATCAACTGGTTCGCCATCGCCCCGGCCGGCCTGGGCCTCGTGGCCACCACGGTCATCGTCACGAAGTGGCGCCGCTCCCGCCGCGCCGCCGCGGCCGCCGCCGCCTGAGGTCACAGCCCCGCCCCGCCCCGTCCCGGCACGGCATACGGGCGGGCCGGACGGCGTTGACGTGGGACCGCGCCGGGCGACCCTCCCAGCCGACCCGGACGATCGGCCGCAAACTACATAAAACGCCCCACACGGCCACCTCGCGCGCGGGTCGCTCGTTCTACTTGCTGAGCGGGTACGCGCCCGCGTCGCCGGTGCCCCCTGCGCCGGCCACTACCGCACGACAACGGGAGTGGTACGTGAGTGGGGGCACAAGGGTCCTGTGGGCCATCGTCATCGGGTTTTTCGCACTGGCCATCACGGCCGCGATCATGCCGCCGTTCGTCGCCTTCCTGGGCGCCGTGGTGGCCGTCGCCGGATTCTGGCACGTGACGACGAAGAAGCACGACGGCCCCGTGCAGTGACCTGACCGGCGCCGGACCGGACGCCCGGCGCATTTGGGCACACCGGACCCGCGGCCGCCCAGTGGCGCGGGCCACGCCGGGGCCCGGGGAATGGATCGGGTTACCGGCCGGTTGAAATCCCCGGCACGCCGGAACCCCACCGCGCGTGCCTTCGCGTTCGCGGCGAGTACCAAGGGATGCCGCCGGCGCGAAGCGCGGCCCTCAGCCAGAGGTGCCGCACGTGCCCGCCTCGCCCCCGAGTGCGGTGCGCGTAGGAGCGGCCCTCGTCCGGGAGGCGCCGCTCGGGCGAGAAACCACGGACCGCGTACACACGGGCCCGTGCGCCCATCCCCCAGCAAACGAAAGGGTTCCCCCTGTGATGAAGCACGTCCTCGATCGGTGGCTGCCGTCCATCGACAGGAACCGGCTCCACCGGCCGGCCATGTTCGCCGCTGGGTTGGCACTCGCCGTCGGCACCGTCGGCGGCCCGGCCGCGATCCAGGCGGCCAACGACCCGGCCGCCGCGGCGCCCGCCGCGGCGACGACCACCCTCGCCGCCGCCAAGGGTGACGTGAAGGCGCCGGCGAACACCGCGAAGAAGCCCGCCGCCACCAAGAAGGCCGCCGCCACCAAGAAGGCGGCACCGGCCAAGGCGGCGGCCCAGGTCCGCTTCGGTTACCAGGAGCAGAGCACGTACTACTTCTGCGCCCCGGCGGCGACCCGCATCGCGCTCTCCGCACGCGGGCACGTGCTGAGCCAGCAGGACCTGGCCGCGAAGCTGGGCACGACCGAAAACGGCACCGACTCGGCGCACGAGACCACGCGCGTGCTCAACAAGGTGAACGGGACCGACTTCTACCGCACGCGGGAGATCCCCGGCCCGTCCGCCAAGCCCGCGGAGATGGACCGCCTGCAGGCGGACGCCGTGCGCGCCCTGAGCCACGGCTACCCGATCGTGGCGAACATCAAGGGCACCGCCGTGGACGTGGACGGTAAGGCGCACTCCTACGCCGGTGGGCACTACCTGACCGTCGTCGGCTACCGCGACCAGGGCCGCACCGTGCGGATCGCGGACCCGTTCGACACCTCGAACGGTGGCACCTACTGGATGAGCACCATCTCGCTCGCCAACTGGATCGCCGAGCGCGGCTACAGCGCCTGACGATCCACAAGGGACGAGCACAATCGGCCGCGGCCGGCGCCAAGCCGGCCGCGGCCGCATACTCTGGACGGATGGCAGCCGTACCCACCCTCACGGCCGAAGGCGTCGAGCGGGCCACGCCGCCCGCTGACGCGCCGGTCGCCGAGGTGGCCGCAGGCGTCACCCGCGTGGGCCACGCGCTCGCCGAGCGGGCCACCACCACCAACTGGGTCTGCTCCCCCCTCTCGCTGGCCTACGCGTTCGCGATGGCGCGCGCCGGCGCGGGCGGCGAGACGGCCGAGGAGATCGACCGCGTGCTCGGCTTTCCGGAGGTGGGCACGCACGCGGCGTTCAACGCGATCTCACGGCAGGCCGCCACCGACCACGTGCGCGTCGCCAACGGCCTCTTCACCCAGCACGGCCTGCCGGTCAGCGCCGAGTTCCTGGCGACGCTCGCCACGCACTACGGCACGGGCGTGCACCCGGTCGACTTCGCCCGCGACGGCGCCGAGATCATCAACTCGTGGGTGCGCGACAGCACCGCCGGCCGCATCCCGCGCCTCTTCGACGCCCTCTCCCCCGCCACCCGCCTGGTGCTCGCCAACGCGATCTACCTCAAGGCCCCGTGGCGGCACCCCTTCGCCGAGGGGGAGACCACCCACGAGCACTTCGCCGCGGCCGGTGGGCCGGTGCGGGTGCCGATGATGCACCTCACCGCCGACCTCGCCTACGCCGCCGGCCCCGACTGGCAGGCGGTCGAGCTGCCCTACAAGGGCGCCGATCTCGCCATGCGGCTCGTCGTGCCCGCGGACGACCAGGCGCCGGACGCGCTGCTCGCGCCCGACCTCCTCGCCGCCGTGACACGATCCCTCGTCCCGACCTACGTCGGGTTGGCCATGCCGCGGTTCGATTACGGTTCGCACATCGATCTGGTACCACCGCTGATGTCCCTCGGCCTGCGGACGGTCTTCGGTCCGGAGGCAGACCTCGGTGGCATACACCCGGGGCTCCGCGTCGACGGCGCCGTCCAGCGGGCGACGATCACGGTGGACGAGTGGGGCACCGAGGCGGCCGCGGCCACGGGGCTGATGATGCTCACCTCGATGCGCCAGCCACCGACCACAGTGGTCAGTGCCGACGTGCCGTTCGCCTTCACGATCACGCACACGCCGACCGGGGTGCCGCTCTTCGCCGGTGTCGTCGGCGACCCGAGCGACACTAAGGGCGGACGCCAGCCGCCACCCAGATAGTCACGACCGCGAGCAGCTCGCCCGCCTCGGTCGCGCGGTCGACCGCCGCCCACCACGGGTCCCACAGCTCCTCCGGGATGAAGCCGGCCTCCCGCGGGATGCCCCGGTTGAAGATGGGGATCACCGTGCTGGCCTCGTCGGCGTCGGTAAACCAGAGCGGCACCGGCTCGCACACCACGCCGGTGAGGCCGGCGCGCACCAGGCGGCGGCGGAGCGTGCGCCCCATCGTCGGCTGGTGCTGGCGGGCCACCGACGCGCCCTGCCACATCCGCGACACGAGCTCGTCCGGCAGCCCGTCGCTGGCCAGCGAGTGCCAGTCGGTGTCGACGAGGCACACCCGCCCGCCGGTGCGGGTCACCCGCGCCAGCTCGGCGACGGCCGCGTCAGGTTCGCCGAGGTGCTGGAGCACGCGCTCCGTCCGTACCCCGTCGAACGTCTTGTCTTCGAAGTCGAGGGAGAGCAGGTCGCCGACGGTGTAGGTCACCCCGGCGGCGCCGGCGCGCTCCGTGGCGACGGCGATGGCGGCGGCGGACGCGTCGACGCCCACGACCTCCCCGCCCGGCGCGACGGCGGCCGCGAGGTCGCGCGCCACCTCGCCCAGCCCGCACCCGGCGTCGAGCAGTCGCTGCCCGGGCCGCGGGTCGAGCGCCCGCTGGGCGGTGGCCCGCACCCGCCGCATCTGCGGGTCGGCGGCCATCCGGTCGAGCGCCTCGAAGAGCATCGCCCGCATCGGCGGCGGCATGTCGTCGACCGTGGCGAACGGCGTCCGCTCGGGCACCTCGCCGGTCACGCGGCGGCCCACCCGTAGCCGGTGCGCAGCTCCTGCGCCACAGCCTCGAAGCGCACCCGGTCGAGCACCGCGCCCTCGCGGCGGATGCCGTCTTCGTCGACCGTGAGGACCCGGTCGAGCCGCACCCAGCTGGGGCGGTGCTCGCGGTCCCAGGCCCCGGGGCCGAGCGCGTACCAGTGGCGCTGGCCGTCGCGCTCGCTGTTGCTGGAGAGCATCAGGCCGAGCAGCGTGCGCCCGTCCCGCCCCACCACCAGCACCGGACGGTCCTTGCCCTGCCTCGGGTCGTCTTCGTAGGCGACCCAGGTCCACACGATCTCGCCCGGATCGGCGTCGCCGTCCAGGTTCGGCGCGTACTCGAGCGTGCGGCCGCCGGTCGTGCTGGCGGCGCGCCGCGGGCGCTTGCGCAGCTTGGCGGCGACGCTCTTCAGGAGGTTGCTCACGGCGTGCACCATATCCGGAATTCGTTTTCGACCGGGTGGGTTGGTTGAGAACATGACTACTTCTACGGCTTCCACCGCGGCCCGCGGCCGGGTACGCGTGGAGCAGGGCGCCAAGCGGGTCCGCGTGGTCTTCAACGGCCAGGTGATCGCCGACACGACCAACCCGGCGTACGTGTGGGAAAGCCCCTACTACCCCACCTACTACGTGCCGCTGGCCGACGTGGCGACCGGCGTGCTCCAGCCCACCGACCGCACCAAGCACTCCCCCAGCCGCGGCGAGGGCCAGTTCTACACGGTGCGGGTGGGCGACCGCGAGGCCGTCGACGCCGCGCTCCGCCACGAAGACTCCCCGATCGAGGAGCTGCGCGACCTGGTCCGCTTCGACTGGAACGCGATGGACGAGTGGCTGGAGGAGGACGAGCCGGTCTACGTGCACGTGCGCGACCCGTACACCCGCGTGGACATCCTGGCCAGCTCCCGCCACGTACGCGTCGAGGTCGACGGCGTGACGGTCGCCGAGTCGAGCCGCCCGCACGTGCTCTTCGAGACGAACCTGCCGCCCCGCTACTACCTGCCCATGACCGACGTGCGCCTCGACCTGCTGCGGCCGTCGGCGACCGAGTCACACTGCCCGTACAAGGGCAAGGCCACGTACTGGTCCGTCGACGCCGGCGACACGGTCCGCGAGGACGTGGTGTGGACGTACCGCACACCGCTCCCCGAGAGCCAGAAGGTGGCCGGCCTCCTCTCCTTCTGGACCGGCAAGCCCGGCGTGACCGTGTACGTGGACGGCGAGCCGATCAAGTAAGCAGCAGCAGCACCGCTTCGCCCCGCCACCCGGCACCGTCACGGCTGAGCACGACACTCACCGGCCCGTCCCCGGGCGTGACGGTGGCGGGCGGCGAGCCGGAGCCGCGGTGCGGCCCACCGCCACATGGATGTGGGCCGGCGGCGCGTTCGCCACGGGGTACTGCGCCGGCCGGATGGTCTCCACCCGGAAGCGTCCACCGTGGTCGGTCTGGCCGCGCTCGGCGTAGGCGCCGGCTCCCCTCACCTGGGTCGCATCCGACCACGCCACCGAGCCCCAATGCAACGGTGGCGAGGCCACGGAGGCACGTCCGGTCATATCGCATACGAGTCGCTGTGCCACATCCCAGTTCCACAGTTATGGAATCGCGATTGGTGCGATGGCGTCGAGGCGGCAGCCCCGGCGCTGCGAACTGCGTGACGAGCCCTCGCGTCCGTGAATGCAGCGGCTCGATGCTCACCGATAGCAACGACCGACCACGGCCGCCCTGTTGGGGTCGACCAGACTGCTCTGCCCGCAACACGACTGAACGCGTGTACATCGTGGTCAGTGCGAGGTCCTAACATGCCTCGCACTGACCACATCAGTCATCCCGCCCGCCCGGCGATGTTTTCGCTGATGACACGGGCGAGCAGCGCGCCCGTCTCCGAGCTCGGAGGCGCAAGGTTCTCGAGTTCCCAGAAGCTGGCCAGGTAGGAACCGAGCTCCTCGCCCTCGTCGTTGTCGAGGACTATGGTTCGAGGGCTTTCCACAAAAAGCAAGTCGTCCACGTCCGGATCTTCGAAGCCAAGGATCACGAACGGCATCCGAATCGTTCGATGGACTCCTGTCCCGAAGGGAAGCACCTGGATGGAGATACCTGGTCGCTCATTCAGTTCGCTCAGGTATTCCAGCTGCGCCACCATGGTGTCCCGGGTGCCCACGGGACGCCGCAGCGCTGACTCGTCCACGATGAAATGAGCCTCGGGCGCGCCGGGCTTGCGGAATATCTCCTGACGCACGAGCCGGGCCTCGATCTGTCGCTCGACAACATCCCCGAGCGTGCCAGGAGGAGCAAAGATCTCGATGATCCCTCTCGCGTACGACTCCGTCTGGAGGAGCCCGGGAACGACCTGCGGCTCCCAGTGACGGATGACCGCAGCGGATTTCTCGTAGTTGAGATACGTCGAGAACGTGGCGTTCAGAACATCCCGATAGACGGATGATGGCGTCCGGCGAGCGACCTGCGCCCACTTGGTCAACCTGTCTACGTCTTCGGCATCACGGACGTCGTACATACCGAGCAGGGCCCTCAGGTCGGTTGTGGACACTCCAACCGCACCAGCTTCGATCCGCAGCAGCTTGGATACCGACCAGTCCTGCGCCGCTGCCACGTCCTTCTGGCTGAGCCCCTTGGCGATGCGCGCTTCGCGCAGCGCTCGCCTCAGCCGCAGTCGAGACATCGAGGCGTCAAGAGACTCCGCCATGCTTCAAGATCCCCTCGTCGGGTGGTGGCCCCGCAGGGCTCACGACGGCCGCCGCTAGTAGCAGTATGCCAACCGGCGAATGACAGTCACTACCTAAATCGACGCGGGTCGTCGCAGCCCTCCCGTCCGGAGCGACACGCGGAAAAACCATGCGGAACAGCGGAGCGCCGGCTGTGTGTATATTCCCATCCTCGGCACAGATACGGTCAGCCGCCACCGCAGCCGTCGGGGACGAGTCGACCAGCGTCCGGTGCAGCGCAACAGTCAGATCGGTCTACCGGGCGTATCCGAGAGTGCTACACCGCGCATGAAACTACCGTGTCAGAAAGAGATGTCAAGTTGCAAGGCGTGTGGTTTACGAGCAGTCGGAGTACCGCAGGTGACGACAACTGAGGCGACGAAATCCGGCGCCTTTGATCGGGTCAGTTCAAAGACCGATACCGGTTCTGTCTAACCGCAGATACACCGAAAACAACATTAGCCCGAGGCCTTCAAACCGGTGCGCTTTGTCTTGCGTGCGTGTCGAATCATTGACCCACCGCTTAGGTCGGCGTGGGAAGCTGGCCCTGACTGAAGGAGAGGTTGTGATGACCTGGCGGGACACGCCGCTGGCGCGGCGGCTCGGGCTGCGGGTGCCGATCATCCAGGCGCCCATGGCCGGCGGCATCTCCACGCCCCGCCTGGCCGCCGCCGTCGCCAACGCCGGCGGCCTCGGCTCCATCGCCGGCGCCATGCTCGCCCCCGACGCGATCCGCGCCGCCATCACCGACGTCCGGGCGGCGAGTGGCGGCCCGCTCGCCGTCAACCTCTTCGCGCCGCTGCCCCGCCCCACCTCCGCGCGGGTCGCCGAGTGGGCGGCCCTCACCGGTGTCGCGCTGCCGGCGGATTTTCCCACACCGCCCGACTTCGCCGGCCAGCTTGCCGCCGTCGTGGGTGAGGGTGTGCCGGTGTTCAGCTTCACCTTCGGCATCCCGCCCGCGGAAAGCCTCGACGCTGTCGACGCGTTCACGATCGGCACGGCGACCACCGTCGAGGAGGCGGTCGCGCTCGAGCGGGCCGGCGTCGGCGCCGTGGTGGCGCAGGGGTACGAGGCGGGTGGCCACCGGGGCACGTTCCTGGCACCGGTCGAGCGGTCGCTGGTCGGCACGCTGGCCCTCGTGCCGCAGGTGGTCGACGCGGTCTCGGTGCCGGTCATCGCGTCCGGCGGCATCATGGACGGTCGCGGCGTCGCGGCGGCGCTACGGCTTGGCGCGCAGGCGGTGCAGTTGGGCACGTGCTTCATCCGTTGCCCCGAGTCCGGCGCCAGCGACGCCCACAAGCGGGCCCTGGCCGGTCCGACGACGATCACCGACGTGTTGACCGGCCGCCACGCGCGGGCGATCCGCACACCGCTGGTCGAGCGCCTCGAGGCCGCGGGCCTTCAGCCGCCGGACTACCCACTGCCGCGCTACCTCAGCCCGGAGCCGCCCATGCTGGCCGGCCAGGGCGCCGCGCGGAGCCGCGCCCTCCCGGCCGCCGACCTCATGGCCGCGCTTGAGCGCGAGACCGACGCAGCCGCGGCCTGAACGGCCACAGCGAGCCACACCCACACAGCCGCAGCCCCAACCGCCGCAGCAAGCCAAACCCACGCGGCCGCAGCCAGAAACGGCCGCAGCGAGCCAAACCCACACAACCGCAGCCCCAACCGCCGCAGCAAGCCAAACCCACGCGGCCGCAGCCAGAAACGGCCGCGGCGAGCCAGACCCCAAGAAGCCGCGGCCTGAACGGCCACAGCAACGCCAGACCCACGCCGCCGCGGCCTCCACGGCCGCGGCGGGCGACGGCGGCGTCCTAAGTAGACGACCCGCCGAGCAGCTCGGAGAACGGGGTCGGCTCGTCGAACGGGTCGACGACCACCGGCGGCTCGCGGCGCTCGATCTCGACCGCGAACTCGGCCGCCGCACGTTCGATCCGGGCTGCCAGCGGGCCCTGCGCCGTGGCGCCGCCCCAGTCTTCGGGTGCGGCGAACACCGATGTCGGCACCACCACCGCCCGCAGGTGGGCGAACAGCGGGCGCATCGCGAACTCCAGCGCCAGCGAGTGCCGCGCCGTGCCGCCGGTCGCGCCGATCAGCACCGGCTTGTCCACGAGCGCGCCCTCCGGCAGTACGTCCACGAAGGACTTGAACAGGCCGCTGTACGACGCGTTGAAGATGGGCGTGACCGCGATGAGGCCGTCGGCGCGGGCGACCGCGTCGAGCACGCGCTCCAGGTCGGGCGCGGGGAAGCCGGTCAGCATGTGGTTGGTCAGGTCGGGCGCGTGGTCGCGCAGGTCGACCGCCTCGGCGTCCGCGTCCAGCCGGCGACGGGTCGCCGCCGCCAGCTGGTCGGCGAGCAGCCGCGTGGAGGACGGCTGGCTCAGGCCCGCGGAGACCACCACGATGGAACGCCGACTCATGCCTCCACCGCCGCCGAAGCCGCCGCCGAAGCCGCCGCCGAAGAAGCTACGGCCGCAGCCGCAGCCGCGGCCCGGAGCGAAGCGTGCGTCGGCGCGTCCGGCACGTGCGCGGGGCGCCGCGCCGCCATCTCCCGCCGCAGCACCGGCACGACCTCCTCGCCGAGCATGTCGATCTGCTCCAGCACGGTCTTGAGCGGCAGTCCCGCGTGGTCGGTGAGGAACAGCTGCCGCTGGTAGTCGCCGAAGTGCTCGCGGAACGTCATCGTCCGGTCGATCACCTGCTGCGGGCTGCCCACGGTCAGCGGGGTCTGCTCGGTGAACTCCTCCAGCGACGGCCCGTGCCCGTACACCGGGGCGTTGTCGAAGTAGGGCCGGAACTCGCGGACCGCGTCCTGCGAGTTGTGCCGCATGAAGACCTGCCCGCCGAGGCCGACGATGGCCTGGTCGGCGGAGCCGTGGCCGTAGTGCTCGAAGCGCCGCCGGTACAGCTCGATCATGCGCTTGGTGTGCTCGACCGGCCAGAAGATGTTGTTGTGGAAGAAGCCGTCACCGTAGTAGGCGGCCTGCTCGGCGATCTGCGGGCTGCGGATCGAGCCGTGCCAGACGAACGGCGGCACGCCGTCGAGCGGGCGGGGCGTCGCGGTGAACGACTGGAGCGGCGTACGGTACTTGCCCTCCCAGTCGACCACGTCCTCGCGCCAGAGGCGGTGCAGCAGCGCGTAGTTTTCCACCGCGAGCGCGATGCCGTCGCGGATGTCCTTGCCGAACCAGGGGTACACCGGGCCGGTGTTGCCGCGGCCCATCATGAGGTCGACGCGGCCGTCGGCGATGTGCTGGAGGTACGCGTAGTCTTCGGCGATCTTCACCGGGTCGTTCGTGGTGATGAGCGTGGTGGCCGTGGAGAGGATGAGGCGCTCGGTACGCGCGGCGATGTATCCGAGGAAGGTTGTCGGCGAGGAGGGCACGAAAGGCGGGTTGTGGTGCTCGCCGGTCGCGAAGACGTCAAGGCCCACCTCCTCGGCCTTGAGCGCGATCGTCACCATCGCCTTGATCCGCTCGTGCTCCGTCGGAACGGTGCCGTTTGTCGGATCCGGCGTGACGTCGCCGACGGAGAAGATCCCGAACTGCATGTCACCCATCCTGCCTCTAGTCCTGCTTTCGTTCAACTTTGAACTAGATGCCGGCGGCGAGTATTCCGAGACTCCGGGAAAGCTTCTCCAGCTGCTCAGCCGCCTGGCTGCCGGGCGCGGCGGTGAAGACGAGCAGCCGCTGCGCCTCGCTCTCCGACACGAACGTCTGGCAGTCAAGCTCGATGATGCCCACCTCCGGGTGGACTATGCGCTTGTTGTCCTCGCCACGGCGCACCGCCACCTCGTGGCGCTCCCACAGCTCGACGAACTCGGCGCTCCTCGCCCGCAGCCCTTCCACAAGCTCGGTGGCGAAGGCGTCGTGGCCGCGGCGAGCGGCGGCCGCGCGCAGGTGGGCGACGGCCGAGCGGCCGTGCCGATCATGATCTTCCGGCGGATAGACGAGGCGAGCCGCCGGGTCGGTGAACCAGCGCCACACATAGCTGCGGGCCAGCCCGGTATACACCGTCTGGTCGCCGTAGAGGGCGACCATGAGCCTGTTTTGCGCGAGCGTCTCGCCGAGGTCGCTCACCACCTGGGCCGGAGTGTCGTGCAGCCGGTCGAGGATGCGCAGGGTGGCTGCGTGCACCCGCGCCGACACGGCGTAGCGGGCTGGGGCGTGGTGGCCGGCCAGCACGTACAGATGGTCGCGCTCGTCCGGCTCGAGCCGCAGCGCGCGGGCGATCGCGGCCACCATCTGCTCGGACGGCTGTGAGCCGCGCTGCTGCTCCAGGCGGCTGTAGTAGTCGGTCGACATGCCGGCGAGCAGCGCCACCTCCTCGCGGCGCAGGCCCTGGGTGCGGCGGCGAACACCGGCCGCGAAGCCCACGTCGCGGGGCAGGAGCGCCTCCCGGCGGCGCCGGAGGAAGTCTGCGAGGTGGGCCCGATCCACCCACCAAGGCTAACCAGGGAGAGCCGCTCCCTGGTAAACCTCGCCCTGCCACGCCGCCCGCGGCCGCCCCAGGATCGATGGCATGGAGACCCGAAAGCTAGGCGACACCGGCCCCACCGTCTCGGCACTCGGCCTGGGCGCGATGGGCATGTCCGACTTCTACGGCCCGGCGGACGAGGCCGAGAGCATCGCCACAATCCACGCCGCTCTCGACGCGGGCGTCAACCTGATCGACACCGGCGACTTCTACGGATCCGGTCACAACGAGATGCTGATCGGCCGCGCCCTGCGCGACCGCCGGCGCGAAGACGTGGTGATCAGCGTGAAGTTCGGCGGCATGCGCACCCCGGACGGCGGCTTCCAGCCCGTCGGCGTGGACACGGGCGCCGCGGCGGTCAAGGACCGGCTGGCGTACACGCTGCGCCGGCTCGGCACCGACTACATCGACGTCTACCGGCCCGCGCGCCTCAACCCCGCCATCCCGATCGAAGAGACCGTCGGCGCGATCAAGGAGATGATCGACGCGGGCTACGTGCGCCACGTCGGCCTCTCCGAGGTGGGCGCCGAGACGATCCGCCGGGCGGCCGCGGTGCACCCGGTCGTCGACCTGCAGATCGAGTACTCGCTGATGTCCCGCGGCGTCGAGGAGCGCATCCTCCCGGTCACCCGCGAGCTGGGGATCAGCATCACCGCGTACGGCGTGCTCTCGCGCGGCCTCCTCTCCGGCCACTGGCGGCCGGAGCGGGAGCTCACCGCGGGCGACTTCCGCGGCCACTCCCCCCGCTTCCAGGGCGACAACCTCGACGCCAACCTGCGGCTCGTGGAGGCGCTCCGCGCGGTCGCCGGGGACCTGGGCGGCACGGTGGCGCAGGTGGCGATCGCCTGGGTGCTCAGCCGGGGCGACGACATGGTGCCGCTGATCGGCGCGCGCACCCGCGAGCGGCTGGCCGAGTCGCTGGGCGCGCTTTCGGTCAAGCTCGGCCCGGCGGAGCTGGCCCGCATCGAGGCGGCCGTGCCGGCGGAGGCGGTGGCCGGCACCCGGTACAACGCGGCGCAGATGGCGATCCTCGACAGCGAGGCATGATCGGCGAGGGCGCGCATCCGTCGAATAGAATTCGGCCGTGGACGAGGTCGATCGTGCGATCGTCAAGCACCTCCAGCAGGACGCCCGGCAGACCAACCGCGAGCTCGCCCGCAAGCTGGGCATCGCACCGTCCACGTGCCTCGAGCGGGTGCGCGCCCTCCGCGAGCGGGGCGTGATCACCGGCTACCACGCCGAGATCAGCCTCGCCGCGCTCAACCGCCACGTGCAGGCCCTGCTCCACGTGCAGATCCGTCCGCTGAGCCGGGCGGTGATCCAGGACTTCAAGGCCTTCGTGGCGGCGCAGCCCGAGGTGATCTCCGTGTTCGTCGTCTCCGGCGGCGACGACCTGATCGTCCACGTGGCGGTGCCGAGCGTCGACGGCCTGCACGCCTTCCTCATGGACCGGCTCAGCAAGCGCCGCGAGATCGTCGGCTTTCGCAGCTCGGTGATCTTCCAACACGCCCACAACCAGGTGATCGACCCGCTCTGAAGACCCAAACCCCAAGCGCGTTTCCCGGGTCCGCGTCAGCGGCGGACCGCCGCTCCCGCCGGAGACCACGGCGGCCGGCGGCTCGCCAGGGCTCGCCGAAACCCCGGCCCCCGCTGCCACCTCCGCGCACCAAGCCCATGCACGCACCGACGGCGGCTCGCACCGCCCGACATCGACGCTTCGTCCACATTGTCCGCTACGGGCTCGGCGACTGAGAAGTCGCCTGGGGCCACCGGCAAGCTCCATAACGCAGCGTCACCGACTGACGGGTGGCGCTTCCAGATCTTGGAAACTTAGGGTTGAAATGGCGCCATAACTTTCCAAGATCCGGAGGTTGGTGCCGCTCACCCCGTGGCGGCGGTCACTCAGGGCAACGAAGCCTGCGACAGGCTCTTCACCGCCGACCCGGCAGCAGACAATGTGGACAAAACGCCGGCCGGCTGGGGCGCGCGATCGACAGCGGATGGGTGAGGCCGCCACACCGCGCAGGTCAAGGCCTTGATCAAGCTGGCGTGAGTGGCACTGGTCCAGGCCGTGCACCCGCCGCTGGTCACACGGGTCTGGTCTTGCGCCGCGGGCGTGGCAGCGGAGGCCGGGGATCTCGGCGAGCCCTGGCGAGCCGCCGGCCGCAGCGGTCTCCGGCGGGAGCGGCGGTCTACAGCTGGCGCGGACCCGGGCTCGGAGATTGGTCTTCAGGATTGGGCCAGGGTCGGGTCTCGCCAAGGGCCGGTCGGGAGGGACGGCGGGCCGGCGTCGTCGTCGAAGGTGCACAGCGGGAGCCGCTCGCCAAGGTATCGGAGCGCGAGCGAGCCCAGCGCCGCCGCGAGCAGTGAGCCGCCGAGCACGCCGATCTTCGCCTGGTCGCGCAGCGTCTCGTCTTCGAACGCCAGGTCGGTGATGAACAGCGAGATCGTGAAGCCGATGCCGGCCAGCAGGCCGCCGCCGATCAGGTGGCCGTACCGCACCCGGCCGGGCAGGTCGCCGAGGCCCGTGCGGAGCGCGATCGCGCTGCCCGCGCTGATGCCGATCGTCTTGCCGGCCAGCAGCGCCACCACGATGCCGATCGTGACCGGCGAGGTGGCCGCGCCGCGGAGCGTCTCCATGTCGAGCCGGACGCCGGCGTTGGCCAGCCCGAAGACCGGCACCACGGCGTACGCGCTGATCGGGTGCAGCGCGTCCTGGAGCCGGTCGTTGGCCGGCACCGTGGCGCGGGTGGCCAGCACGGCCAGGCGGGCGCGGGCGGCGTCGGCACGCTCGATCACGGCCCGGCCGTAGAAGCGCAGCCACTCGCGCTGGCGGGGGTCGACCGGCGTCGCCGGCACGAGCAGGCCGAGCAGCACGCCGGCGAGCGTGGGGTGCACGCCAGAGGTGTACACGGCGGCCCAGAGGCCGATGCCGGCCACGACGTAGAGCCGCAGCTGCCAGACGCCCACCCAGCGGAGCACGACGAGCAGCACCACGAAGAGCAGGGCGAGCCCGAGCGCGGTCATCGAGACGCCCTCGGAGTAGAAGATCGCCATGATCGAGATGGCGCCGATGTCGTCCGCGATGGCGAGCGTGAGCAGGAAGAGGCGGAGCTGGTCGGGGCAGCGGGGGCCGAAGAGGGCCAGGATGCCGACCACGAACGCGGTGTCGGTGGAGACCGGGATGCCCCAGCCGTGCGCGGCCGGCCCGGACGGGTTGAACGCGAAGAAGAGGAGCGCGGGCAGCGCGATGCCGCCGAGCGCGCCAAGCACGGGCACGAACACCGCGCGGGGGTTGCGCAGCTCGCCGACCGTGACCTCGCGGCTGATCTCCAGGCCGACCGCGAGGAAGAAGACCGACATCGCGGCGTCGTTGACCCAGTGCCGCAGGTCGAGCGCGAGCGAGGCGTCGCCGACGTGCACCGACGCCTCGGTGTGCCAGAACGACTCGTAGCTGTCGCCCGGCAGGTTGGCCCAGACGAGCGCGGCAACGGCCGCGACGAGCAGCAGCATCGCGCCGCCCGCCTCGGTGGCGAGGAAGCGTTGCAGCGGCTGGGAGACGTGCGGTACGGGGATGCTGACCCGTGGCCGGGGGCCGGGCCGCGGCGGCAGCGACACCGTGGTCAGCTCAGTGGCCCGTCGCCCGGCCCGTCGGGGTCGTCGACCACGTGGACCGCGGCCTCCTCGGCGCTCGCGCCGCCGCCGTCGACGCCACGGTCCCAGCCGACCGAGTCGGGCTCCTCGTCTTCGCCGAAGCCCTCGTCGTCGGCGACGAGGCGGCCGGCGCGGGCCTCCCGCTCGTAACCGCGGCGGGTCAGCTCGTCTTCGTCGGCGTCGCCGCCGCCCGCGAACGGGTCGACGTCCGGCTCCTCCTGCGCGAGGTACTGGTCCAGCGACTCACCGGCGCGCTCCTCGGCGGCGGTCGTGCCGTACCGGTCGGCGCCGCTCCAGCGGTCGGCCGGCGCGATGCCGGTGTCCAGCGGGTCGTCCACGCGGTCGTCGTCGAGCGTGTCGGAGGTGTCGAGGACGCCGTCGTCCTCGATCTCGTCGCCCTGCCGGATGTCGTCGCGCGAGTCGTCCTGCGTCATGGTCAACAGCTTAGACGCGGCCGCCGGGCCGACCGGTGCGCATTGATTACCGGTCACCTCGTCCGGGTAGGGTGCGGCGCATGGGGGGTCCACGATGGCAGGTCGCCGGCGAAGGGCCGGCGAGCGCGTACGAGAAGTATCTGGTACCCGCGTTCTTCACCGGGTGCGCTGAGCAGTTGTTGGAGCTGGCCGAGATCAAGCCGGGCGCGCGGGTGCTCGACATCGCCACCGGCACCGGGATCGTCGCCCGGCTGGCCGCCGCCCGGGTCGGCGAGGCGGGCGCGGTCACCGGCGTAGACGTCAACGAGGGCATGCTCGCCGCGGCCGCCGCCGCCGGGCCGGGCGAGGTCGAGTGGCGGCGGGCCGACGTGGCCGAGCTCCCGTTTCCGGACGGGAGCTACGACGTCGTCACGTGCCAGCAAGGGCTGCAGTTCTTCACCGACCACCGGGGCGCGCTCCACGAGATGCGCCGGGTGCTCGCGCCGGAGGGCCGGGTGGCGCTCGCCGTCTGGCGGGGCATCGAGGTCAACCCGGCGTTCGTCGCCGTGGTCGACGTCCTCGACCGCTACGTCGGCACCGACGCGGGCATGGTCCTGCGCGAGCCGTTCGCCGGCCCGGACCGCGCCGACCTGCACCGCTTGCTCACCGCGGCGGGCTTTCGCGCGGTGCGGGTGCGGATCGGCATCGTCGACGTGCGCTTCCCGTCGGCGAGCGAGTTTCTGCGCCGCGAGGTGGTGAGCACGCCGCTGGCCGAGCCGGTGAGCGGGCTCGACGAGGCCCGGCACGAGGAGATGGTGATGGAGCTGGAGCGCACCCTCGCGCCGTACACCGACGACGACGGGATCGCCTTTCCCTTCCAGACCTGGCTAGCCGTCGCCGCGCGCGGTCACGACGAGACGGGCGAGTAGAAGCGGTACTCCGCCCGGTAGGGCACCCCGGCCGTCGCGCCGTCGACGCAAGCGCCGGCCGGGGCGGCCCCGCCCTCGGTGGCCAGCCGCTGGATGTAGGAGGTCTTGCCGAAGACGCCGTCGCCGCGGTTGCGCGTGGCCTGCAGCAGCAGCTCGGGGATCGAGCCGGGCACCGGCGAGTTGGCGACCGCGCGGGCCTCCACCAGCGAACCGTCCTCAGTGGACTCCCAGCTCGGCCCGCGGAAGTGGATCACGTCGTGGTGGCCCTTGGGACGCCAGGAGAACCCGCTGAGGCTGGCGGCCGGCTCGACGAACGCCCACGCGCCCGCCGTGCACTGGTAGACCTGCACGCCGTGCGCGGCGAACACGGCGGTCAGCGCGTTGCCGGCCGGCGGCGCGAGCGCGGGCGGCGCGGGCTTGAGCGACGGCACGGCCGAGGCGCTGGCGCCGGAGCCGGCGATCAGGGCGCCGGCGAGCAGCGCGGCGCAGGCGAGGGCACGCCCCATTGTGGACTTTCGCACGATTGTCTCCCCCCAGAGTGTGGTCGCAGCGAGCTTATGGGGTAACCGCACATGAACACCATTAGCTGTCGCTTAAAAGAGGACCGGATGGATTAGGCCCTCGTTACCGGCGGGTTTGGTTGCCGTTCGCCGGACGGTTGTGGAGTCTCTGCCAGACGGTCGTCACCCGGGAGGGCGGCATGGGGCAGATGGGTGTGCCCACTGTGGTGGGTGAGCTGGCTGGCCCGCTGCCCGTCGTCTCACCGCTGATCAGCTGCGCCGACCTCGACCAGATCTTCCGGCTCCGCTCCGACCTCTCCTCGGTCGCCGTGCAGGAGGTGGGCGGCCGGGTGGGGCTCGTGATGCGCGACCCGTTCACCCACCTCATGTCCGGGCCGTACGGCTACGGCCGCGCCCTGTGGGAGAAGCAGCCGGTCGCCGTCGCCACCGACTGGGACCCGCTGCTGCTGGCGGCGGGGATGGGCGTGGCGACCGCGTGCGAGCGGCTGCGCCGCCGGTCCCGCAGCGCGCGCTACCACGACGCGCTGGTGCGCATGCCCGACGGCACCCTCGGCCGCGTGTCGGCCGCGCGGCTCTTCGACGCGCTCGCCGAGACGATCGCCGACCAGGCCGTCCGCGACCCGCTCACCGGCGTGGCCAACCGGGCGCACTTCCTCGACCAGCTCGCCCGTGCGTGCGCCGACGGCAGCGGGCAGGCGGTGCTCGTGGCGTACGTCGACCTCGACAAGATGAAGCAGGTCAACGACGCGCTCGGCCACGACGCCGGCGACCGCCTGCTCCGCTCCGCCGCCCGTCGACTGGCGGTCGCGGCCGGGGTGGCGAGCGTGGTGGCGCGGCTGGGCGGCGACGAGTTCGCCGTGCTGATCAGGCTGCCGCCGGCCGCGCGCTCGGTCGAGCTGGCCCTCGCCGTCGGGGAAACGCTGCGGGCCGCGCTCGCCGAGCCCGACCCCCGGCTGCCGGCCGAGGCGCACAGCCGGGCCAGCGTCGGCGTCGCGATCGGTGGCGAGCACCCGGACGCGCACGCCATCCTCACCGAGGCCGACATGGCCATGTACCAGGCGAAACAGGCCGGCGGCGACGCGGTGCGCGTGGTGGCCGAAGTGGAGGGACGGCTGCGGTCCCGCCACCCGGCGGCCGGCCGCGGCCTCGCCCGCGCCATCGAAAAGCTGGAGCTGCGCCTCCACTACCAACCCATCATCCGGGTACGCGACCGCGCGATCGACGGCGTCGAGGCGCTGGTCCGCTGGCAGCACCCGGAGCAGGGGCGGCTGTCGCCGGACCAGTTCCTGCCGGACGTGGCCCGGGCCGGCCTGCTGCCCGAGCTCGACCGGTGGGTGCTGGAGGCCGCGTGCGCGGACTTCGGCGGCTGGAGCGCGGAGCTCGGCGACCGCGCGCCCCGCCACCTCAACGTCAACATCTCCGCCGAGACGCTCCTCGCCGACGGCCTCGAAACGATGGTCATGGAGGCGCTGCAAAACGCCGGCCTGGCCCCCGACCGCCTGCGGCTGGAGCTGCCCGAGTCGGCCGAGCTGTCGGTGCTGACCGGCGCCGTGCCCCAGCTCGCGGCCGTGCGCCGGCACGGCGTCGCCATCATGCTCGACGACATGGGCGCCGGCCTCTCCACGCTGCGGCACCTGTCGGTGCTGCCGGTGACCGGCATCAAGATCGACCAGCTCTTCGTCGGCGGCATGCTCAGCAACCGCAACGACCACGCGGTGGTGCGCCTGCTCTCCGATCTCGGCCACAACCTCGGCCTGGCCGTGACGGCCGAGGGCGTGGAGACCGCCGAGCACCTCGCCGAGCTGCGCCGCCTCGGCGTCCCGCACGCCCAGGGCTACTACACCGGCCGGCCGGAGCCTCCCGACCGCCTGCTCGACACGCTGCAGGCCACCCTGCTCCCCGCGCCCGCCGCCCCCTGGCTGGCCGCCACCGCCTGACCTCACACGGCGGTCAGCAGGTGCGGTAGACGTAGTCGGCCATGTCGCGGTACGGCGCCACGTCGGCGATGGTCCGGCGCGTGGTGCTGGCCGTGAAGAGCGGGGTGTCGGTCGAGCCGGTCTCGTTGATGAACGTGACCGAGCCGGTCGACATCCGGTAGTGCACCGAGGCCGTGCGGTCGCGCCAGCCCCAGGTGCCGAGGTCCTGCGCGCCGCAGTCGCTGAGCTTGCCGCGCGGGTACGTGTAGTTGATGCCGTCGTAGAAGCAGAACCAGTTCGAGGGGCAGTCCGGCGTGGCGGCCGTGAGATCGGTGCGGACGACCGTGACGACGAACCTGCCGCCGCTGTACGCGATGTCGGCCGGTCCCACCTGGATGCCGCCGGGGTGGGCCTTGAGGTAGGCGTCGACGCGGTCCTGGACGTCCGCCGCGCGGGCGGGGCCGGCGGTGGCGGCGAGCGCCACGATCGTGGTGGCTGCGGTCAGCAAGGCCGCTACAGGTCGTGCTCGTGCAAGTGCAGAGAGCAACATGTGACCCACGGTAAGTGGGCGATTACCGCAATTGCCAGGCCGTTGTCGCCAAATGGGCAAAGGCACAGGCGATTCGGGTCAGCCGGCACGATGAATTTCCGCGATGGTGGGTCACGGCGAGGCGCTTGGGGACATGTAACAAACGGGTGATCAGCAGCGGGGGGCTTTGACGCAGGCTGCGATCCATCAGGGAGTCCATTGTGGGCACCGAAGGGGTGCGTGACGAAGCGTGGCACGACGACCTCTACCGGCGTTATCGGCAGCGGGTGATGACGGTGGCGGCGTCGTTGTTGGGATATCAGTACCGGCACGAGGCTGAGGAGGTCGCGCAGGAGACGTTCACGACGGCGTGGGACAAGCGCCGGACCTTGGGTGACGACCCTTGGCCCTGGCTGTACGTGACCACGCGCAACCACGTCTACAACCGCCAGCGGCTCCACGTGCGGCTGCTGCGGGCGCTGACCAGGCTGGGTGAGCCCGGGCCGCCGCACGACGGTGGCCTGCGCGCCTGGGAGCGGCGGCACGACTTCGCGCCCGCGTGGCGGGCGATCAGCGCCGAAGACCGTGAGCTGCTGCGGCAGCGCTACCTGTACGAGATGAGCGACGACCAGATCGCGGCGGTGCTGGGCATCGCGCCGGCGGCTGCCCGCAAGCGCGTGCAGCGGGCCCGCGGCCGCCTGCGCAAGGTCATCGAAGACATGGACAGCGATCTTCCAGCGGGCGCACCCCTGCCGGCGGGGTCTCTCGCGCCCGCCAGCGCCCGGAAGGGGAAGTGATGGGAAACATCGAGGAGGAGCACGTCGACGAGGTGGTGCGCCAGATCGTGCTGGCCGCCAACCCCGTGCGTGATCTCCCGGTGCCGCCACCCCGGGCCACCTCCGCCGAGCTGCGCGCCCGGGCCGAGGCCCGGCACGGCCGCCGCCCGGGTGCCAAGCTGCGCGTCTGGACGATGCGGTCGAGCCGATGGGCCCTGCCCACCGCCGTCGGCACCACGGTCGCGGCGGCCGCGGTGCTGGGCGCCGTCGGCGGCGTGCTCGTCTCGTCGGGCGAGCCGGCGGAGGAGACGCCGCCCATGGTGCCGGCGAGCGCTCCGGCCGCGGCCACCCCGAGCCCGCTGGCCCTACCCGCGGCCGGCCGCGCGGCCCGCCCCCACCTGGCGGCCCTCGCGAAGGTCGCCGGCCGCGCGCCGGCCACGCCCAGCGCGGGCGCCTACACCTACGTGCACGTGCAGACGTGGACGGCCGGGCGGAGCCGGGGGGCCCGCCCGATCTCCCGTGACGAGCGGCTGTGGTGGGCCGCCGACCGGTCCGGCCGGGCGGAGACCACCGCGCTGTCGCAGCCGCCCCCCGTCCCGCTGCCCGAGGCGTCCACTCCGGACACCGCCATCACCACCTACGAGCCAGGGAAGGTGTCCGTCGTGGTTGACGCGCCGTCCGCACAGGCCCCACTCCTCGCGTTCCAGCTCGCCGACCGCCACCCGCTCAAAGAGGGTCCGCGCGGGGTGCTGCGGGCGGTGGCCGACCTCTACCGCTCCCACCACCTCGACCCGGCGCAGCGCGCGGCCGCACTCCAGGTGCTCGCCGACACCGACGGCGTCGACTACCGGGGGACCGTCGTCGACCGCAGCGGCCGCAGCGGCGTCGCGGTCAGCGTAGACAGCGACGGCGGCGCCACCCGCGACGTCGCCGTCTTCGACCCCGGCGCCGGGCGCCTGCTCAGCTACGAGCGGGTCGCCCTCGTCGGCGCCGCCACCTCGCCGTCGCGCTCACCCGCCCTCGTCGCCTACGTCCTCTACCTCAACTCAGGCCGCACGGAGGCGGCCGGCGCGATCCCATGAAGCTCCGGCGCGGCGGCTCAGGATCTCTCGAAGGTCAGTGGTGTAGGCCGAGCGCGCTGCGGAGTGCGTTGAGCTCGACGCGGCCCTGGTACAGCCGGCCGTTGACGAAGAGGGTCGGCGTGCCGCGCACCCCGTCCCGCACGCCCTGGTTGTAGTCGGCCTCCACCGCCTCGCGGTGTGCCTGTGCCGCGTCGCCGGTCACGTCGCCCTCGACGCCGGCCGTCTTCGCGTACACGGCCAGGTCGGCGTCGGTGAGCCGGTCCTGGTGCGCGAAGAGCAGGTCGTGCATCGGCCAGAACTTGTCGCCGGAGGCCTCCGCCGCCAGCGCGGCCGTGAGCGCGAACGGGTGCTTGGCGAACACCGGGAAATGCCGGTAGACCAGCCGCACCGCGCCGCCCGAGCCGTCGATCAGCTTGCGGAGGATGGGCTTGGCCGCGCCGCAGTACGGGCACTCGAAGTCGCCGTACTCGGTGATGGTCGTGGGCGCGTCGAGCGCGCCGTACACGTGTCGGTCGAGATCGACTGTCACGGCACCCAAGCTTAGCCATTTCCGCTTTGAGGAACCGCGCGTTCCGCAAGGGCGGATAGCGTGATCGGCATGAGCCTTCGCGGATCTGCCACGCTCAACTTCTGGGCCACCGACCTCCCCGCCGCCTCGGCCTGGTACACGGAGTTCCTCGGCCTGGAGCCGTACTTCGACCGTCCCGGGTACGTCGAGTTCCGGCTCGGTGACCACCAGGCCGAGCTCGGCAGCGTCATGTACAACCCGCACTACGTCGACGTGCGCGATGCACGAGTTTCCTGACGCCGCCGCCTGGGAGGCGTGGCTCGCCGACCAGCACGCCACCAGCACCGAGGCCTGGTTGCGCATCGGCAAGAAGGGGAAAGGCCTCCCGCTGATCGCCATCGGTGACGCGCTCGACGTCGCCCTCTGCTACGGCTGGATCGACGGGCAGCGCCGCTCGCTCGACGACGTGTCGTTCCTGCAGCGATACTGCCCGCGCCGCCCGCGCAGCTCCTGGTCCCAGGTAAACGTCGCGAAGGTCGCCGCCCTCACCGCCGCCGGCCGGATGCGGCCACCGGGCATCGCCGAGGTCGAGAAGGCCAAGGCCGACGGGCGCTGGGAGGCGGCGTACGAGTCGCAGCGCACCGCCGAGGTCCCGCCCGACCTCGCCGCCGCGCTGGCCGGCGACCCGGTGGCGGCGGCCGCGTTCGAGGGGCTCAGCCGCTCCGACCGTTACTGGCTCATCCTCCAGCTCCTCAAGACCCGCACCCCGGAAGGGCGGGCGAGAAACGTGGCCCGCACGGTCGAGCGGCTCAAGGGCTGATGCTGGAGACCTCGGTACGCCTGCTGCGCCTCATGGGGCTGCTCCAGTCCCGCCGCGACTGGTCCGGCGCCGACCTCGCCGAGCGGCTCGGCGTCACCACGCGCACCGTCCGCAACGACGTCGAGCGGCTGCGCATCCTCGGATACCGCAACATGGCGGGCCTGGCCAGCTTCCAGGCCGACTTCCTGGCCGCCAACCTCAAGGTGCTGATCGGCGGCGAGGGCGAGCTGGGCCACTACCAGATCAACCCGCCTATGATCGCGGTGCCGCTCGGCCCCGAGGGCGGCGCCGGCCAGCTCCCCGGCATCGACGGTGTGGCCAGCCCGGAGCTGATCTCCAACGTCAAGGGCCGGGCGATGCTCGTCGAGCGCCACACGGAGCACTTCGACGCGCCGGCCAAGGCGGCCTGAACCGAGCGCTACCGCCCCCCGGCCAGGCTCGCGAGGAGGGGGGCGAGCTGTCCGCGGGCGCGGGCGCTCGCCAGGTGGTCGATGTAGTCGCGCGACTCGACGATCTCGCCGTCGCGCACCCGCAGCACGAACACGCACGGCACCACGGCCGGCTCGCCCGAGCCGGCCGTGGTCCCCCGATACTCGAACTCGGCCACGATCACCTCGGGGTCCGCGGTCTCGTGGATCGTCAGGTTTTCCGGCCGCCGGTCGAACGTCACGTCCGACGCGGCCGCGAAATGCCGCCGGATCTCGTCGCGGCTGCGCAAGGCCGGCGCGCCGAGCGGGTGGAAGGGATGCCTGACGTCGGTGCGCTCGGCGTAAAGCTCGGGCAGCTCGTCCCACCGCCCCTCGCACACGCCGTGCACGAGCCGGAGGAACACCTCACGCGGGCTGAGGTTGGTGTCCATGAGAACCGACGCCGCCACGAAGATCGCCATCGGCGACGCCCTCCTCGACGCCGGCGGCGACGGCGAGTCGGTCTCCGAAGCCGCCCAGGCGCTGCGCCGCGCGGTCGGCGCACTGCCCGACCGCGCCCAGCGGGCCGGCGCGGTCCGCGACGACGTCGAGCTCCCCGAGGTCTACGCACTGCTGGTCGGCACCTCCCGCGCCGCCGCCCACGCCGCCCTCGACGACGAGGTACGCACCCGCGTCCTGGCCATCGTCTACGACGGCCTCTCCCCGACCCCCCGCTGACCAGAGTCGGGGGTGAACCCGTGGCCCGTGTGGCGATGGAGACCCAACGTCGCGGCAGCCCAAAATGGTCGAAATGTGCGGGTGCCGCGGCACCGCCGGCAACGTAGCGTAATCAGATCCGGGGCCGTAGGTGTGGATCTAGAACGGTTAGGGTCGATATAGCGCCCTAACCGTTCTAGATCGCGAACCTGGCGCCCGTTACCCGGCATGGCGGCTACTGCCCCGCGATCGAGGCCGGCCCGGCTCGGTCGGCGTCGGCGTGGCGGGTTGCGACATTGTGGACAAACGCCGACCTCAACCCCCGGAAGGTCTATAGAACGCCGGCAATGGGCGCCGACCGGCGGTGGCGGAGGTTGGGGATCAGGTTGGGCGGAGCTCGAGCATGGACATGTCGACCAGCAGATCGGCGCGGGAGCGGTTCGCGGCGATGAGGCGGGCGTTGGGGTCGTCCACTGTGGAGACCCAGCGGGCGGCCTCGTCGGGCAACTTGCCGAACTCGACGTGGCGCGCGATCAGGCGTTCGCGGCGGGTGGGCTCGTCCAGCTCGACGTACCAAACCTCGGACAGCTCCGCCCGCACCGAGGGCCACGGCTCGGCGGCGGCGAGCAGGTAGTTGCCCTCGGTCACGACGATGCGCACCTCCGGGTCGACGCCGATGCTGCCGGCGATCGGCTGCTCCAGGTCGCGGGCGAAGCCGGGCGCCCACACCGTGCGGCGCCGGTCGGTGCGGAGGCGGCGGAGCAGGGACAGGTAGCCGTCGCCGTCGAAGGTGTCGATCGCGCCCTTGTGGCCTCGGCGACCCAGGCGGTCGAGCGCCACGTCGGCCAGGTGGAAGCCGTCCATCGGGACCAGCGCGGCGGGCACGCCGGCCGCCGCCAGGCCGCTCACCAGCAGCTCGGCCAGCGTCGACTTGCCGGCCGCGGGGCAGCCCGCGATGCCCAGGATCACCCGCTCGCCACCGGCGCTCGGCTGGCAGCGCTCGCTTCGCTCGCCGGGCACCCCCGACGGCTCGCCGCCGCGCTCGCCGGGCACCCCCGACGGCTCGCCGCCGCGGTCGCCGGGCGCGCCGGATGGCCGGCGCCTTCCGCGCTCCCTGGATCGGAGCTCGCCAGCACCGGGGCGGGCGGCTTCGGCCAGCGCGACCGCGCGGGCGACCAGGTCGTCGAACACGTGGCTACGTTACGCGGGCACCAGGTCGACGGGGCGGGACACCTGCGCGGACGGCTCGGGGCGGGGCGTGCGGGCGGTCCAGCCGGAGACGACAAGGGCCTGGCCGAGCAGGTAGGTGGCCATCACCAGCGCGCCGCGGCCGGGCAGGTCGACGGCCTCGGCGAGGCCGACGCCGATCAGTGTGTCGGAGGCGAGCAGCAGGCCGCCGCCGATGCCGACACGCCAGCCCCATGACGTGGCGGTCGCCGCCATGAGCCCCATCAGCGCGCCGTAGCCGGCCATCGGCCAGGCCACGCCCTCCTCGCTCAGGCCCGGCCACAGCCACACGAGCGCGCTGGCGACCGCGGCCCCGTACCCGGCGAGATGGAGCCACCGGCGACGGCGGCGCAACGCGCCCGTGCGGATGAACTCGACGGCGTAGATGCCGTACGCCAGCGCGAAGAAGACCATCCCGACCATCAGAGCGACCGTGCCGCCCAGCTGCAGGGTGACGTCGCCGGCCCAGGCGAGCGCGAGCGACAGCAGCAGCCGGCGGGAGATCCGCGCCCCGCGCTCGCGGTGTGCGGCCACCGCGTAGAGCGCGAGCACCGGCATCAGCAATGGCTTGGTGACGTTGTCGACAAGGTCGTCGTGCACCGCCACGCCGGCCACGTGGCCCGCGCCGAGCACCGCGAAAAGCACCGCCGCCTGCCGGGATCGGGACATGGTCACACTATGGCAGCCGGACGCCCGCCATAAAGGACGATGAAGCCGAAGTGAAGTCAGGGCGCTTCGATGGCGCCGTCGGGTCGCCTCACGCGGGTGGCCCACCGCTCGTGGCCGTACCGCTTCGGCGGGTGCTTCGCCGCCCTTGCCTCGTCGAGGTCGATCCCCCAGCCGGGCTCGTGCGACGGCTCGATGTACCCGCCGCGCGGCCGGGGCGTACCGGGGAAGACCTCGTGCACCGCGTCCGGGTACACGTGGCCCTCCTGGATGCCGAACGCGGGCGTGGTCATGTCGAGCGCGAGGTTGGCCGCGAGCCCGATCGGCGACACGTCGGCCGGGCCGTGCCACGCGGTCTGCGTGCCGGTCAGCTCGCAGAGCGCGGTCAGCTTGCGGGCCGGGGTGAGCCCGCCGACCGCCGACACGTGCAGGCGCAGCAGGTCGACCCCACCGCGGGTGACCAGCCGGGCCGCCTCGGCGACCGAGCCGAGCTGCTCGCCGGCCGCGATCGGCACCGGCGAGGCGGCGCGCACCTCGGGCAGCCGGTCGTAGTGCTCGGGCGCCACCGGATCCTCCACGAAGAAGAGGCGATGGGGCTCCAGGGCCCGGCACAGCGCTATCGCCTGCTTGGGCGTGAGCCGGCTGTGCACGTCGTGCAGCAGCGACACCTCGCCGCCCAGCTCCGCGCGCGCCCGGGCGAAGAGCTCCGGCGTGACGGCCAGGTATCGCTGCACGTCCCACCCGTCCGGGTAGGGCGCGCGGGGATAGCCGCCGGGCGTGCCGGGCGCACCGTACGTGCCGAGGCCGGGGCCGCCGGCCTGCAGCCGGACGTAGCGGTAGCCCTGGTCGATCAGCGACCGCGCGTGCGCGATGGTCTCGTCGATGGTGGCGCCGGAGGCGTGCAGGTAGAGCGGCACCGCGCCGCGGACCCGGCCGCCGAGCAGCTCGTACACCGGCACGCCCAGCCGCTTGCCGAGGATGTCCCACAGCGCCATGTCGAGCCCGGAGAGCGCGTTGTTGAGCACCGGCCCGTTTCGCCAGTAGCCGGACAGGTGCACCATCCGCGTGATGTCTTCGATGTCGCCCGGGTGCCGGCCCACGACGAGCGGGGCGAGGTGCTCGACCGCCGCGGCCACCGCGTCGAAGCGCTGGGTGAACGTGGCGCACCCCAACCCGTAAAGGCCGGGCTCGGAGGTGTCGACCCGCACGACGACGAGCGTCACGTCAGGCGCGGTGACGATCGGACGCACGCCGGTGATCCGCAGGCCGTCGCGGGGCGCCCAGGGCGGCAGGAAGTCACCCACGCTCGTCGCACCTCCACGCGGGACGCAAAACGTTAAGACCTCGGCAACCTACTACGCCGACTGCCGGCGCACCAGCCGCGCCGGGATGATCACCTCGGTCGACGGGCCGGTGACCGAGCCGGAGATCCGCTCCAGCAGCAGCCGCGCGCAGGCCCGGCCGATCTCGCGCGCCGGATTGGCCATCGTGGTGAGCTGCGGCGTGACGAGGCTGGCCGCCTCGATGTCGTCGAAGCCCATCACCGCCAGGTCGTCGGGCACCCGCAGCCCACGCTCGCGGGCCGCGTCGACCGCGCCGATCGCCATCATGTCGTTGGCGCACATGACCGCGTCGGGCGGCTCGGGCAGCCCCAGCAGCCGCCCCACGCCATCCGCGCCGCCGGCCCGGCTGAACTCCGTGTGCACGATCAACCGCGGGTCGACCGCCACACCCGCCTCGGCCAGCGCGGCCCGGTAGCCCGCGACCCGCTCGGCCGCAGGACCCTCGGCCGCCGGACCGCAGACGAACGCGATCCGTCGGAACCCGCCGCGCAGCAGGTAGCGCGCCGCCTCAGCGGCACTCCCCTCGTCGTCGCTGTGCACGAGGTCGACGCCGGGCAGCGCCTGCCGCCCGCCGAGCCGCACGACCGGGATGCCCGCGTCGATAACAGGACGGAGGTCGTCCGCATGCGTGTGAAACACCGCGAACGCGATGCCGTCGACCTGCCGCGAGATCATCTTGTCGAGGGCGTGGCGCTCGAGGTCGCGCTCGCCGTTGGTGTTGGTCACGATCTCGTCGTATCCGGCCGGCCCGAGCACGTCCTGCAACCCGCGGGCGAGCACGGGATAGAACGGGTTGGTGATGTCGGGTATGACCAGCCCGATGGTCAGGCTCCGCCCGGCGCGCAGCCCCCGCGCGACGACGTTCGGCCGGTAGCCCAGCTCCTCGATCGCGTCGAGCACCCGCCGCCGGGTCGCCTCGGACACCGGACGCCGCCCGTTGAGCGCGTGCGAGACGGTGGTCGCGCTGACCCCGGCCAGCGCCGCGACCTGTCCGATCCGTGGCCGACCGCCGCGAGACGCCACCTGCGCCCCCTCTCCCCGGCGGGTCGTCGCCCGGGTGCCTCACGTCCCGGCCGGCCCGCTGTGCGGGATGCTACTCCCTCCCTTCCACCGATCGATCCCGCGCCGCGCGCGCCCAAAACCCCCGGCCGACCCCTTCGCTCAGTGGTGCGGAAAGCACGTTATGCGGGCTCCATAACGTGCTTTCCGCACCACCGAGCGTGCGACTTGTGGGCTTGGGGCGCGCGGAGGTGGCAGCGGAGGCCGGGGATTTCGGCGAGCCCTGGCGAGCCGCCGGCCGCCGCGGTCTCCGGCGGGAGCGACGGCCCGCCGCTGACACGGACCCGGGAAATCTGCGAAAGGGACAACCGGTCAGGGACGGTCGGCCAGGGTTTTCATGCGGTGGCGGCCGACCAAAGCCAGCGCGATCAGCGCGCCGAGGAAGAGGGCCGCGCCGGCCACCCACCAGCGCCACTCGCCGCCGCCCTCCGGATCCTCCGCGGCGGGCGCCGGGGGTGGTGCGGTCTGGGCGACGCGCGCCTCGACCGCGGCCTCGGCCTTGCCTGCGTTCGGCTCGGGTGAGGTGACCACGACGGTCCACTTGCCGGGTGCGAGCACCGGGCCGCTGGTGTAGAAGCCCTGGCCCTCGTTGGCCGGGTTGAGCTGGACCGGGCCGACCTCGCGGCCGCCCTCGCCGGTCGCGTTGAGGACCAGGCGCAGCACGCCGCCTTCGACCGGGTGACCGTCCTGTTTGTACGTCGCGCGGACCGTCACGCCGGTCGCGCCGTCGCCGGCCACGTCGAGCACGACCGGGCCGCCGTGTGCGGCCGCCGGCGCCGCGGGCCACAGGGCCAGCAACGGCACGGCCGCGAGCACGGCGAGGAGCCTGCGGAGCATGTCACTTTCCTTCCGGTGCGCCGTCGGCGGTCAGCGCGCCCTGTCCCGGCACCGCCGGGAGGAAGACGTGGGCGTGGCCGTTGCCCGAGTCGATGTTGAGCACGTCGAGCTGGGTGGCGGCGGTGGACCAGGTGGAGATCGCGATGTCGCGCTGGCGGCCGGCGAGCTCGAAGAGCGCGGGTGACGGCTGGGCGAGCGCCGCCGCGTAGGTGTCGACCGCGGCGTTCAGCGAGCGGACCGCGGCGGCGAGGCCGGAGCGGGCGATGTTGACGCCGGTGCCGCCGGACGGCGGGTTGGCGAAGTCTTCCACCACCTTGCCGGTGACCGCCTGCCAACGCTCCACATCGGACTTGGCCGCCTTCGGCCCGGGTGCCTTGCCCGGTGGCACGGCGGCGGCCAGCCCGTCGAGGACGGGCACGAACGCCTCCCGCACCTCGCGTGCCTTACCGGTCAGCTCGACGATCTGCGTGGCGTCGCGCTTGGCGTCCTCGGCCTGCAGTGCCGCGACCCGGTCGTCGACCTTCGAGTCGTCGCCACCGGCGGCGACGGCGCCGATCGGGCCGGCCAGCAGCGCACCGAGGGCGAACGCGATCAGCAGCGGGGCCACGCGCCGCCCCGTCGACGGGCCCGGCCGGGTCCCCCGCGCCGCCGGCCGTGCCTTGATCTTGTTGCTCATCCGGATGCCTCCCCGAGAGGGGTGGGGCCGGCCAGCGCGGCGGCCGGCCCCACACATGTGCGGTTAGAGCGTGCCGCCCTCGGGCACGCGGGTGGGGTCGCCGTCGAGGCGACCGGTGCCGGCCAGCGACGCGCCGCCGTTGGCCTTCTTGCCGGCCGCCGACGCCTGACCGCCCAAGCGGACGATCATGGCGTTGGCGTCGCGGACCAGCACGCCGCGCACGTCCGGGTCGGTCACCAACGTAGTATCCGACGCCAGCCCGATGAACGCTTGCAGCTGCTGGATCGCCCGCTTGTCGTTGCCGGTCGCCTCGGAGACCCGGGCCGCCTCCAGCTTGTTGGACAGCTGGCGGTGTGCCTTGCTGGACAGCTGGCCGGTCGCCTTGAACCTGTCGATCAGGCCCTGCATGTCGCGGAACGAGGTGGTGACGAAGAACCGCACGTTCGCCGTCGTCTCGTTGCCCGCCTTGTCGGTGGCGGTCACGACAAGCTCGTGGAGGCCGAGCTGCAGGTCGTACATGACCTGCAGCGTGCCGGACTGGTACGGCTTGCCGTCCAGCTCGCCCACCAGCGACTGGACGCCGGAGGTCGGGTCGACCGCCTGGAACGTGACCCGCACGTCCTGGCTGTCGCCGTAGAGCTGGCCGTCGGCCAGGCCGGAGACGAGGACCGTCGGCTTGTCGCCGTCGATCCGCAGCACCGCCGACTTGAGCGTCTCGACGTTGCCGGCCTTGTCCGTGGCGCGGTAGAGCAGCTCGTGCTCGCCGTTGCCGGTCACGTCGACCGGCTGGGTGTACGGCGTCCACGGGCCACCGTCGAGCGACCACTCCACAGTGGACACACCCGAGCCGGCGTCGGTCGAGGCGAGCGTCACCGGCACAGCGCCCGCGTGCCACCCGCCGTCGGACGGCGGCGCGAACGTCGCCGTCGTCACCGGCGCGGTCGCGTCGATCTTCACGGGTACGGACTTGGTCGCCTCCACGTTGCCGGCCTCGTCGACCGAGCGGAAGCGCACCTCGTGCGTCCCGTCCCCGGCGACGAGAATCGGCTCGGTGTAGGCGGTCCAGGCCGTGGCACCGTCGAGCTGGTACTCGGTGCGGGCCACCCCGCTGCCGCCCTCGTCGTCCGTGGCGGCCAGCGTGACCGTCGCCGGGCCGGTGTACCAGCCCTCGACCGCCGTGCCGTCCACAGTGGCCACCGTGACCGGCGCTGTGCCGTCCTCCGCCTCCCCGGTCAGCCGGAAGTAGTCGAACGAGATCGTCTTGCGGGCGGTCTGGTTTCCGCTGAGCGAGAACAGACCCACCTTGGGCGCCGCGCCCACGGCCGCGTTGGTCAGCGGCTCGAACGAGGTCCACGCCTGCCCGTCCGCCGAGTACGACGCCGTGTAGACGTCGCCCACCTTGGCCAGCCGCAGGTACCACACCCCTTGGGTGAGGTTGGTGACCTGGGGCTGCGGGTTCTGCACCACGCTGCCGATCTCGCTGCGGAACTCGATCCGCCGCGACACCGCCGCGCCCGCCGTGTTGTCGGTGATGTAGTCCAGCTTGAGGTAGTTGTCGTCGTCCGCGTACACGAGCAGGCCACCCTGCTGGTACTGCTCGTTCAGCAGGCTGCCGTCGACCTTCGTCTCCAGCGTGTAGTCACCCGACGGTCCATTTTGGAGGATGAAGTTCGTCGGGTTGGTGTTGTTGCCCGTGTAGATGTCGCCGTTCGGCACGTCGATGTGCAGCGAACCGCCCTGCACCCGGTACGCGGTCGGGTCCTCGCGGACGATCGCGTCCCAGCGGCACTTGTCGAGGCTGGTGCCGGTGAACTCGTCGGACGGCGCCACCTCGCCGGCGGGCTCGTCGGGCGAGATCTGGAACCAGTCGAACGCCGCGTCGATCACCGGCGCGTCCCCGCCACCCTGCAGGGCGAAGAGGCCCACCTTCGGGTTGGTGATGCCGGCCAGCGCGGCCGCCCGGCCCACCGGGGTGAAGGTCTGGCCGTCGGCGGACATCGCCGCGGTCAGGTTGGTGCCGTCACTCGTCACCCGCAGGTAGATCGTGTCCGACCCGGCCGGTGCGGCGGCACTGTCGGCGCCCTCGTTGCGCGGCGAACCGGCCGTCTCCCGGATGAACTCCACCCGCCGGCTGCCCGAGAAGAGCACGTCGAGCTTGGCGTAGTTGTCGTCGTCGCCGTACACGAGCAGGCCGGCCTGCTGGTAGTTGACCGCGGCGGCGAGCGTCACCTTCGTCGTGGCCTGCCAGGCACCGCTCGGCGCGGGCTGGAGCACGAGGTTGGTGGCGTCGTTGCGGCTGCCGTAGAGGTCACCGACGCCGGTGGGCAGGACCAGCGATCCACCTTGGACGGAGTACAGCTGGTTTTCCCTGACCACTGTGGACCAGCGGGTCTTGTCCAATGTGGTGCCGAGGAAGTCGTCCGAACGCGCCCCGAAGCAGGACGTGTTCGGCGCCTCGACCTTGATGGAGGTGCTGGCGTACGCCTTGGCGCCCCGGCTGTCCGTCACCGTCAGCGTGGCGGTGAACGTACCCGGGCCGGTGTAGGTGTGCGAGGCGTTCAGCGTGTTGGCCGTGCCGCCGTCACCGAAGTCCCACGCGTACGTGAGCGGCGTGTCTCCCTCGGCGTCGGTGGCCGTACCCGTGAACTGCACCGCCAGCGGCAGCGTGCCCGCCGTCGGCGTCGCCGAGATGCTCACCACCGGCGGCGCGTTGTCGGTCACGCCGCGGCCGAGGAAGTCGACCCAGTTCACGTTGAACAGGCCGCCGCCACCCGTGTCGCCAGGGTTGTTGCGGGCCACGAAGTAGAGCGGTCCGCTGGCCGTCGACGGGCCGGGCAGGTTGACGGAGACGTCGGTGTACGTCTGCCACGCCCCGGTCGCCGGCACGGTGGCGGTCAGCAGCAGCGGGCCGTCGACCGCGCCGGTGCGCACCTGGATCGTGCCGCCGTTGCCGCCGGAGGCGACCCGGAAGCGCAGGGTGTCGATGCCGGAGAGGTCGGTGGGGTCGAAGGACCACCAGTCGCCGTCCTCGATGAACCCGATGTTCTGGAAGCCGCCCGCGGTGTCGCCGGTGGTCTCCTTCACCACGCCGGGGTCACCCGTGCCGAGGCCGTCCGGCGCCTTGCCGGTGGCCGTGAAGTGCTCGGCCTGCTTGCGCTTCGGCTGGAGTTGCACGGTGGCCCGGCCGGTCAGCGGGTTGGACCCGCCGGAGCCGCCACCGTCGGTGTACGAGGCCTCGAAGACCGGGAACACGTTGGCGTCCGCGCCGTGCCCGGAGGACAGCGACGTCTGCACGGTGCCCTCGCAGCCGGCGTGCGACTCCAGCGGGTGGCCGTGCTCGTCGTGCCCGAGGAAGACCTGCAACGTCACCTTCGAGCAGTCGATCGTGCCGTCTTCGGGGTCGGTCACCTTGACCCGGTAGTTGACCTGGTCGCCCCAGTCGAAGAAGCCGCCGTCCGGCGGGAACTCGATGGTCACGGTCGGCGCGGTGTTGCCGACGGTCACCGGCACGTTCGCCACGGCGGTGCGGCCCTTGGGGTTGGTGACGGTCAGCTGGGCGGTGTAGTTGCCGGCCGCCGTGTACTGGTGCGACGGGTTGGCCTGGTCCGAGGTGCCGCCGTCGCCGAACGCCCACGCGTAGGTCAGCGCGCCGCCGTCCGGGTCGCGCGAGCCCGCGCTGGAGAACCGCACGGTCAGCGGCGGCTGGCCCGACGTGGGCTCGGCGGAGGCGACCGCGATCGGGGCCCGGTCGGCCGCGATGTAGTCGATCCGGTAGACGCCGGAGTCGTCGTTGTTGCCGCCGAAGCCGGTGCCCCACTCGATCATGTAGAGCGCGCCGTCCGGCCCGAACTCGAAGTCCATCGGCCGCAGGAACGTCATGCCGGTCAGCAGCTGGTTGATGTCCACAAGGGACTTGGCGTCCTCGTCGAGCTGGAACGTGTACATCTTGTTCTGGTTCCACTCGCCGAACATCGCCTTGCCGTCGTAGTACGCCGGCCACTTGCGGTCGGAGGTGAGCGCCGCGTCGTACCGGTAGACCGGGCCGCCCATCGGCGCGCCGCCGCCCCCGATCTCGGGGAAGAGCGGGTTGCCGCTGTAGTCGTAGTCGATGGTGGCCGACTTCGCGGGCGGGAGGTTGGTCAGGCCGGTGTTGTTCGGCGAGTTGTTGACCGGCGCCGCGCAGTCGAACTTCGGCCCGCTCGGCCCGGACGGGAACGTGTAGTCGTTGTACGCGTAGTTCGCGCCGTGGCAGTACGGCCAGCCGTAGTTGCCGGGCGTGACGACGTTCCACTCCACCGTGCCCTCGGGACCGCGGTTGGGGTCGGCCGCGCCGGCGTCGGGGCCATAGTCGGCCACGTACAGCGTGTCGGTCTGCTTGTCGATGCCGATCCGGAACGGGTTGCGGAAGCCCATCGCGTAGATCTCGGGACGGGTCTGCGCGGTCCCCTGCGGGAAGAGGTTACCGGCCGGCACCGTGTACCCACCGTCGGCCAGCGGCTTGATCCGGAGCACTTTGCCGCGCAGGTCGTTGGTGTTGCCCGCGGTGCGCTGCGCGTCGTAGTCCTGCCGGCCCGGCCGCTCGTCGATCGGGGTGAAGGAGTTCGACTCGAACGGGTTGGTGTTGTCGCCCGTGGACAGGTAGAGGTTGCCGGCGCCGTCGAAGACCATGCTGCCGCCCGCGTGGCAGCACGTGTTGCGCTGGGTGGTCACCTCGATGACGACCTTCTCGGTGTTCAGCGCGATCGAGTCGCCCTGCACGGTGAAGCGGGCGACCCGGTTGCGGGCGATGCCGTCGTTGGGCGCGTAGTAGAGGTACACCCAGCCGTTGGTGGCGAAGTCCGGGTCGAGCCGGATGCCCAGGAGGCCGTCCTCGTTTCCGGTGAAGACGTCGAGGTCGACCGCGGTGACCGTGGTGCCGGTGTCCGGCTTCACGATCTGCACCCGGCCGTCGCGCTCGATGTAGAAGACCCTGCCGTCCGGCGCGATGTCCAGCTCCATCGGGTTCTGGGTGTTGCTGTCCAGCGTCACCTTCTCGAAGCTGCTGGTCTGCGAGGCCGCGCAGTCGGCGTCGATCGCGCCGGCCGCGGTCTGGATGCCGCCGAGGATGTGTGCCAGGAAGTTCGGCTCCGAGTACGACTCGATGGTATGGCCGATGCCCGTGTACCAGGATCTACCGCCGTCGAAGTCTTGGCACCAGGAGGTCGGGTGGTCGGCGCCCATCGCGCCCGCGCCCGGCGTGTACGTGCGCTCGTCCAGGCTGGCCAGCACGTGCACCTTCGCCCGAGGGTTGGTCTGGAAGTTGTACCACTCGTCGAAGCGGCTCCACTTGGCCGGCAGCGACGCGGTGGACGGGTGCGCCGGGTCCTCGACCTTGATGGTCGCGGTCTGGTTGGCCGGGTGCGACGCGAAGTACGCGCCGACGAGCTGCCCGTACCAGGCCCACTGGTACTCGGTGTCCGAGGCGGCGTGGATGCCGGCGAAGCCGCCGCCACCGCGGATGTACCGCTCGAACGCGGCCTGCTGGTCGGCGTCGAGCACGTCGCCGGTGGTCGAGAGCCAGACCACCGCCGCGTACTTGTCGAGGTTGGCGTCGGTGAAGGCGCCCGCGTCCTCGGTCGCGTCGACGGTGAAGCCGTTGTCCGCGCCGAGCTGCTGGATCGCGGCGATGCCCGCGGGGATCGAGTCGTGGCGGAAGCCGGCCGTCTTGGAGAAGACGAGGACGGAGTACGGCTCGGCCGCGGCCGCCTGCTGCGCTATCGGGGCGGCCTGGGCCGGTGCCGGCCCAGCTACCAGCGCGGATGCCGCGGCGAGGAGAGTGATGGCGGCGAGGAGCAGGGGGCGGTTTCTTCGGCGACCTGCTGACACGAGGGGGCTCCTTCGCTGGATGGGGACAGCGGGGAATCTCGCATCGGCTCGCCGAAGACCGGTGCGCGTGGGGGTAGGCACGGCACCGGCCCGCCGAGGCCGCCGCCGTGATTTGTAATCCGGTTGAACGAATTAAGCCAACGGAAGCCGTCGATGGCAAGTCACGTTCAGGTAACACAGCCCGGCCGTTCGGACGAATCGCTCGTCGTCACGGCCGGGCTGTCCCCCTGGTTCAGCAAAGAATGTCGGCTACCGCCCGATCCGCCCGGTGGTACACGGCGAGCGCCTCCTCGTCACCGGCCAGCCGCGTCGTGACCGCCAGCACCACCGCGCGGCGGCCGTCGCCGGTCACGCCGTCGACCGTGCTGGTGCCGGGCACGTCGCCGCCGTGGCTCCAGTAGCCGCCGCACGAGGTGGGGATCCACATGATCCCGAGCCCGTACCGGACGCCCGGCCAGACGTCCTCGAACGCCTTGGCCGGCACCGTGCGGTGCAGCTCCGCCATCTGCGCCGGCCGCAGCAGGCGTCCACTCTGGAGCGCCTGCCAGAAGCGCACGAGGTCGGTGGGCGTCGTGACGAGGTCGCCGGCGACCCAGCCCCAGCTCATGTTGAGCTGCGTGGTGTCGAGCAGCGGCCCGCCCGGCTCGAACTGCTGGTAGCCCTTGGCGTACGGCCGCGGCAGCGTGGGCACGTCGCCCGGCGAGTACGTGTGGGACAGCCCGAGCGGCCGCGTGATCCGCTCGCGCACCACGGTCGCCCACTCCTTGCCGGTGATCTTCTCGATGACCATCCCGGCGAGGATGTAGTTGGTGTTTGAGTAGTCCCAGTTGGTACCCGCCGCGAAGACCGGCTCGTGCTTCATCGCGATCGCCACGAGCTCCTCCGGGTCGAGGTGCTCGAAGCGGTGCTCCAGGTACTCCTCCGGCGACGCCAGCCCCGGCAGGTCGTTCGTGTAGTTGTAGATGCCACTGGTGTGCTGCAGCAGCTGGCGCACGGTGACCCGCCGCCCGTCGTTGCCGTTGCCCGCCACCACGCCGGGCAGCCACCGGTCGACACTGTCCTCCAGCGCCAGCCGCCCCTCGGCGACAAGCTGCAGCACGATCACCGCGGCGAACGTCTTGGTGTTGCTACCCATCCGGAAATACCCGTCGTCGGGCACGGGCGCGCCGGTGCGGATGTCGGCCACACCGGAGCGCGCCGTGCTCGTGCGGCGCCCGTTGGCGGCGATGCCCTGCACGCCGGTGACCCCGAGGTCGGTGAGGTCGTCGGCGGCCTGCTGCAACACCCGCCGATCGCCACCCGCCGGCGCCGCCCCCGCGGCGGCACCGGTAGCGGGCACGACCACGAGGACGGCGGCGAGGCCCGCTCCGACCACCGCACGTCCTAGCTGGATACGCATGCTCTCTCCCTTCGCTGGGCTCACATGTCCTATGTGCACCCTACGAAGGTGGTCTATGCCCGAACATCCGTGTTCGCCCCGAGCCTTCCCCCTACGGGACGCCCGCTACCCCGATATGCCCCGGTCCGCGCCAGCTGCGGACCGTATGCTCCCGCGGGCACCGCTCCGGTCGGGGCTTCGGCATCGCTACGCTCGCCAAACCCCCGACGCTCCGCTGCCGGGCCCGCGGTGCAAGCCCACCGGCGGAGACCCGGCGTGTACCCCGCTGTTGATCAGGGAGTTGGTGGCACGCCACTCCGGCCGACACGCCCACCAACTCCCTGATCAACACCAAGGGCCACCGCGGGGTCAGGCGTCGCGGAGGGTGCCGGCTAGCACGCCTCTCAGGAAGAAGCGGCCCAGTAGGAGGTAGATCGCGAGCGTCGGGAGGCTGGCCAGCAGGGCGCCGGCCATCGCCTGGCCGAACGGGATCGACTGTCCACCCGCGACGTTGTTGAGGGCGACCGTGATGGGCCACGACTCGCGGGTGGTCATCATCGCGCCGAACATGAAGTCGTTCCAGGACGCGGTGAACTGCCAGATGATCGACACCGCGAACGCCGGTCTCGCCAGTGGCACCGCGACGTCCAGGAAGGTCTGCATGACGCCGGCGCCGTCCAGCCTCGCCGACTCCATCAGCGAGTCGGGCAGGCCGACGAAGTAGTTACGGAAGATCAGCGTGGTGATCGGCAGGCCGTAGATGATGTGGATCAGCGTGAGGCCGGCCAGCCCGCCGGTCTGGTCGGCGCCGCCACGCAGGCCCAGGTCGGTCATGGTCTGCGCCAGCGGGATGACGATCGCCTGGTAGGGCACGAAGATGCCGAACAGGATCAGCGGGAAGACCACGTTGGCGTACCTGAAGCGCACCTTGGCCAGCACGAAACCGTTGGCGCAGCCGAGCAGCGACGAGATGAGGCTGGCCGGGATGGAGAGGCTCAGGCTGTTGCGGAAGCTTGTGGAGAGCTTCGGCCACACGTCCGTGAAGTTGTCGAGCGAGAGGCTGCTCGGCAGCGAGAAGATGCCGGTCACCGTGACGTCGGACGGGTCCTTGAAGGCGGTCACGAGCAGCACGTACACCGGCATGAGGAAGAAGCCGACGAGCAGCCACAGGCCGGCGTACCGCAGCGCGGTCACCCACCCGGCGGTGCGCTTGGAGCGCAGGGCGGCGCCCGGCGGGGTGGGCGCGGGCTGGTGCACCGGGCGCGGGATCGAGTTGCGTGCCGGGGCGGGGATGCCGGCGGTGCCACGTACGGTCATCGCCGCTCCGATCGCAGCCAGTAGCGGATGTACGGGCCGATGATCAGCACCACGCCGATCAGCAGCACGGTCGCGATCGTGGCGCCCCGGTCGTAGAAGCCACCGTCGAACGTGGTGAACCACATGTACAGCGAAGGGGTGTCGATCTTCAGGTTGCCCTGGTCGAGCGCGTAGATCAGGTCGAACGTCTTCAGCGAGATGTGGATCAGGATGAGCACCGCGCTGAACGTGACGGGGCGCAGCGCCGGCCGCATCACGTACCAGAGGACCTGCCACTCGCTCGCGCCGTCGATGCGGGCCGACTCGCGGAACGTGTTGGGTATCGCGCGCATGCCGGCGAGGAAGAGCGCCATCACGTACCCGGAAAGGGCCCAACCGGCCGGGAGGGCGACCGCCGCGATAGCCCACGACGATTCGGACTTGTGCCAGTCGCTGCGCAGGAAGCCCAGGCCGAGGTCGCCGAAGAGCTTGTTGAGCCCGGCGGTGTCCGCGCCGCCGCCGTTGTCGAGCAGCCACCGCCACACGATCGCGGTGGCGATGAACGAGATCGCCATCGGGAAGAGGAACACGCCGCGGTAGAACGCCTCGCCCCGCGCGCCCTTCTCCAGCAGCAGCGCCATGACGAAGCCGAGCGCGAGCGCGCCCACCACGAACACGGTCGTGAAGATGACGATGTTGCGGGCGTCGGTGCGCCAGCGGGCGTCGTTCCACAGCGCGCTGTAGTTGTCGAGCCCCACGAAGTCGTAGACCGGGGTGAGACCCTCCCAGCTGGTGAACGAGACGCGCACGTTCCAGCCGATGAAGCCGTAGACGAAGACGCCGACGAGGATCAGCGACGGCGACATGAGGCCGAGCCCGGCGAGCCAGCCCGGCACGCGGCGCATGCGCCCGGGGCGGCTGACCGGCTGCGGCGGCTGGTGCAGCCAGTCGCGTTCGACGCCGGCCTGCGCGTGGCGGGGGCGGTGTGCGGGCGTGGTCCCGATCAGCTCGAGGCCGTGCGGCCCCTCGGTGCCCGGCTGGCCCGTGCTCGCTCCGCTCGCACCGGGCAGCCGCAGTGGTCCGCTCATCGGGTCGCCTCGTAGGTGCGGTCGAGCGTGGCGGCGAGCTTGCCGAGGTCGCCGTTCTGGTTGAACAGGCCGAGGGCGGAGTCGATCTCGGCGTTGTAGGCGTTGTTGGCCACCACGCCGTGCGCGAGCGAGCCGACGATGCGCGTGCGCTTGTCGCGCCACTGGCCCAGCGCCCACCCCAGGTAGCCGGTGTAGAGCTTGGCGTCCGCGTCGACGCGCGCGGGGATCGAGCCCTTCTTGGGGTTGAAGAGGTTTTGCCCCTCGGTGGAGCCGCACTCGATCAGCCACTTCTCGGCCAGCTCGGGGTTGCGGGCGCCGGTGGGCAGCGTGAACGCGTCGGAGAGGAACGAGTAGACGCCGTCGCTGCCGGGCGAGGCGACCGCCGCGTACCCCTGCTGCCACCGCTGCTTCTTGGGCCCTTCGAGGTAGCCGGAGGCCCAGTCGCCCATCACCGCGTACACGGCGGTGCCCTGCACGACACGGTCGATCTGCGGCTGCCAGTCACCGGACGCGGAGCGCAGGTCGGAGTAGGAGAGCACCTTCTGGTACGTGGCGAGCGCCGCCTCCACGTCCGGCGAGCTCCACCGCAGCGAGCCGGCGAAGAGCTGCTGGTACTTGCCGGCGCCCAGCTCGCCGAGGAGCACGGTCTCGAAGAGGTGCTTCTGCGTCCACTGTGGACCAATGGCCAGCGGGGTGAGGCCGGCGTCCTTGATCTTCGCGGCCTGGTCGAGGAACTCGCCCCACGTCTTCGGCGGCCCGGCCAGCCCCAGCTTGTCGAGCGTGGCCGGCGTGTACCACATCAGGTTGGCGCGGTGGATGTTGACCGGCACCGCGTAGATCCGGCCGTCGATCGTGAGGCTGTCGAGCAGGCCCTTGGGCAGCACGTCGCGCCACCCCTCGCGGTCGTACAGCGCGGTCAGGTCCCGCACCTTGCCGGAGCGCACGTCGTCTTCGAGCTCCAGCCCGGCGTGCCGCTGGTACGAGTCGGGCGGGTCGTTGGCGAGCAGGCGGCTCGCGAGGATGGCCTTGGCGTTGGAGCCGGCGCCACCGGAGACGGCGGCGTTGACGAACGTGACGCCCGCGTTCTCCGCCTGGAACTCCTGCGCCATCGCGTCCAGGCCCTCTTCCTCGCCGGGCCCGGTCCACCACGAGTAGACCTCTAGTTGGTTGTCGCCGCCGCCACCACCGGCGGCGCACATGGGGATGCCCGCGAGTATGGCGACGAATACCAGCGCCAGGACCCCGACCCGTCCTTGCCACATGCCGCTTAGCCTCCCTCGCGTGCGACATAACGTACGCCTTGATCACTAAGCGCTATTCGCCCGATCAGTCAGTGTCCGCATCGTCCGTAGAGGTACTGTCACGTGCTGTAATCAGCGCTGGACAGGGCGTGGATTTGGAAGCGCTCCCGGGCTGCTAGAGGAAGGCGTCGATCATGGTGGCACCCCGCGCCGCCGCCGCGAAGACCGCCTCCGGTCGGTGCCGGTCGCCGTCGAGGTGGCTGAGCGTCTCGATGCCCATGTAGTAGGCGACCGCCGCCGTCGCCAGCTCGCGGAGCGGGAGGACCGCCTCGATCGGAGTGCCCGCCACGTACCGGCTGAGCACCGCCGCGGCCAGCTCCTCCCACCGCTCCACCTCGACGAGCGTCCGCGCGGCGAGCTTCGGCGAGCCCTTGGCACCGGCGACCATCTCCTGCACGGCCGCGATGTGGCCGGTGTCGGCGTCCTCCGCGTACAGCTCACGCAGCGTCGCGACGAGCTCGGTGAGGCCGCCCGCGCTCGCGGTGCGCTCCGTGTACCGCGCGATCCGCTGCTCGCTCGTGTACCGCATCGTCGCGACGAGCAGGTCCTCCAGGTCGTCGAAGTGGTAGTAGATGACGCCCGGCGCGAACCCGCCCGTGGTCGCGATAGCCCGCGCGGTGGTGGCGGCGAAGCCCTGCTCGGCGAGCGTCTTCACGGCGGCGCTCAGCACCCGCTCGCGGGTCTGCGTCTTCGGCGGCATATGCCGATCAGATCACCCGCCGCGGCACGACCCCGGAGCGGGTGAGGAACGGGTCGAGCCGCCGCGACAGCCGCGCCAGGTGGTGGCTCGGCACCTGGGGGTAGAGGTGGTGCTCCAGGTGGTAGGTCAGCTCCAGGAAGATCGCCGGGATCACCCGCCCGCGCAGCGTACGCGTCTGGTCGAGCGGGTCGTCGCCGTAGTGGCGGTGTGGCAGGTGGACGGTGAGCAGCGGATACACCCAGCTGCCCACGATCGCCATCACCGCGTACCCGAGGACGGCCGGCGTGGCGGTCCAGAGCGCGAGGCCGGCGGCGACCGCGGCGAACGGGGCGGCGCCCTCCACCGCGAGCCACCACCTGTCGCCCGGCGAGCGGCGCCACGCCCACCACCACAGGCGGGCGAGGAACACCGGGCCGTAGGCGAGCGCGCCGAGCGCGGTGAGGTTGGCCGGGTAGCCCTCCGGGTCGTCCTCGTGCGGGAAGAGGCGGTGGTGCTGCAGGTGCGTGACGCGGTAGGCGTGACCGCTCTCCAGCAGCACCAGCCCGAGCGCGAAGAGCGCCCACTCGCTCCGCCGGGCGCTCAGCCCGATCGCGCGGTGCACCACGTCGTGGGTCACGGTCACGACGGCCACGAAGATCGCGAACATGATCACGGGCGTCACCCACCACCAGCCGAGCCAGGCCGCGATCCCGAAGAGCACGATCCCGACGAACGGGCGGGAGAGCGCGATCCGGCGCTGCCTGTCGCTGGTGGCCAGCAGATCGGTGCCGAGCTGTGCGAGCGAGGGCTTCATGTCATCCTCTCCGCGACGATCCGGCTGCCCAGGACACACGCGACGGTGCCCAGCCCCGGCCACGTCGAGTCGCCGACGAGCCAGAAGCCCGGCACCCCGATGTCGTGCGGCACGGCGCGCTGGTTGCTGTTGCGCGTGGTTTGCCGCACCCCGCCCACCGCACCGCCCGGCCGGAAGGCGAAGCGCTCGTACGCCCGCGGGGTGCCCACCTCGTAGACGGCGGGCCGCTCCCCCAGCCTCGGGTACACCCGCCGCGCCAGCTCGACGAGCCGGTCGCCGATCCACTTGGCGCGCGCCGCGTGCTCGGCGTCGTCAAGTCCCCGCCACGCCGGCAGCTCGGTGTGCGTCGAGATCATCACCGCCCGGTGGCCGGCCGGCGCGCTCTCCAGGTCGCCCGGCGCGGAGACCGAGACGAACATGTTGTTGCCGTCGCCGAGCGGCTTCCCGTACTCGGCGAGGATCTGGTGGTGGGTGAGCTCCTGGCCGTCCACTTCGGACTCGGGCACGCCAAGGCACACCATCACCGCCCCGCCGAGCGAACCGGCGTCGCGCTCCAGGTATGGCGCGAGCCTCCGCCCGACTCCCGGGTGGAGTGCCGCCGTCGTGGCGGCCGGCAGCGCGCTGACCACCTGCCGCGCGCCGAAGGTGCCCCGCTGGGTGTGCACCCGGAAGTCTCCGGCCGCGCCGGTCACCCGGGCGACCCGGTGCGCGGTGCGCAGGTGGCCGCCGATGCCGCGGTAGTGCGCGACGAACCGGCGCCAGAACCCGCGCATCCCCCCGCGCGCCCGGGTCAGCCCGGCCCCCCGGATGGTGATGCCGAGTGCCGCGTTGACGAGCGGGGCCCGGTCGACCGTGCTGTGGACGGTGTCCTCGACGAGCATCGAGAGCAGCGCCACGAGCGGCACGTCGTCGCGCAGCCCGTGGCGGCGCAGCGCACCGCCCATCGTCGCGTTGAGGTGCCGCCCGGCCGGCAGCCCGCGCAAGCCCACGGCCCGCAGGTCGCGCCACGCGTCGGCGGGCCTGCGGATCGGCAGCCGCACCCCCCCGCGGCTCCCCCCCCC
>Ga0081539_10000384_pt1 | contig 95594 bp, 101 predicted proteins | sample TabmetS4T2R2_FD_71023 | JGI IMG/M metagenome (GOLD analysis project Ga0081539, IMG submission 71023) | Tabebuia heterophylla rhizosphere microbial communities from the University of Puerto Rico - S4T2R2 | ecosystem: Host-associated > Plants > Roots > Rhizosphere ... | reverse complement strand
TGAAAGAGCTATCTGTCGGTGCGCGCGGCTATGTCTCGGCGGTCATCACGTCGGGCATCGCGCTGCTCGCGTGGTCGTTGTACTCGTCCGGCATCAGCCAGCCGGCGCAGTTCCTCGTGTTCCTCCTGCTGTCGTGCCTGGCCTCGGTGCTGAAGATCACCGTGCCGCTGCCGCACGGCGTCCCGCAGCACGGGCTGACGATGTCGCTGTCGTTCGCGATGAACTTCGCGGCGCTGCTCGTGCTCGGGACCAACGAAGCCACGCTGATCGCCGCGGCCGGCGCCTGGGCGCAATGCACGTTCCACGTCAGACAGCGCAATCCGCTGCACCGCACGCTGTTCAGCATCGCCGCGATGGCGATCACGATGCAGGCGACCGGCTGGGTCTACGCGCTGCGCGGCACGACCGGGGCGCTGACGCCGTGGGCCGACGAGCTGCTCGCGATCGCGGCACGCGACTCGCGCTCGGAGGTGAGGCGGCGCTCCGACACCTACGGCTTCCAGTGGATCGTGGTGCGGGATCCCGACTTCGAAGATCTCGTCACGACGGTCCACCTGGTCAGCTCAGAGCTCGAGGCGCGCGGGTTCGGGGAGCAGCTCCTCGCGGCGATCTTCGGCTTCAGCGGGAAGGAGCGGCCGGTCTATCTCATCTACGGCTACAAGACCGGCACCTTCTGGCCGTTCATCCCGTCCGGAGCCGATCAGGAGCGAGAAAACGCGGAGGAGCTCCGCATGAAGAACGAGCTCGACGGCGAGCTGCCGATCGAGCCACAGCTCGAACGCTGGTTCGGGCTCTTCGGCGCGCCGCTGGACGACTAGCCGCGTCAGTGGACGGAGAGCCAAACGTATCCGGCGCCGACCGCGATTGCGGGTCTGCCCGGTAGCGGAAGCGAGTCTACGAACGACTCTGCTTGCGGGTCGATCCAACCGATGCCGGTTCTCCCGGTCGACGACTGCGCTGCCTGGCGATTCGGTGCGGTGGCGACCCAGACCGAACCTTCGCCCGCCGCAAGACCCGTGACCGCAGTCGCCGGAATTCGCACACGCTCGGTGGCGAATTCGACGCTTGGGTCGATCCTCCAGACTGCGTTGGCGTCGGCGTCGAAGACCCATACCGCTCCCTCGCCGGCGGCGATGTTGGTTGGCTTGCCGGGAAACGGGATGCGCGCGGTAATTCGATTCTCGCTCGGGTCTAAGCGCAGCACTCTGTTCGTCGCGGAGGCACCGACGTAGTACGCGATCCAGACAGCGTCCGCGCCGGCGGCAACGTCGAGTGCGCCGCTGCTGAACAAGCCGAGTACGTCCGTCGTCTGTGGTTTCCCGAGCTCGATCGTCGCCAATACGTCTCCGCTCTTGGGGTCGATGCGGCGGACGACCGACATGCGCTCGTCCACGACCCAGATCGCGTTCTCGTCCGCCGTAACGTGGAACGACGTGGGCGAGAGCACGGCACCTCCCTGCTGGCTTACCACTTGCAGCGACCTCCCCAGCGTCAGAAGGTCCTCGACGAGGCCTGTCCCTGCGCGGACGCGAAGGAGATGGGCCCGCTGGTTCGCGGTGACGCCGATCACCCAGGCAGTGTCGTCGCTGACGCCGAGCCCGTAGGGCGCCATCGGAAGTCCGATGGTCTCGGCTGGACGGCGTGTCGTCGGATCGATGCGGACGATCGTGTTCTCGACGGGGTTTGCGACCCACACCGCCCCCTCGTCGGCCGCGATCGCGCCAAGAGACCCGGAGAAACGAATGTCCGTCACGACGCGTCGAGTCCTCGGATCCAAGACAGCCACGGAATGTGCGCGCACGTCCACGCCACGGTTCCGAGGCGGGGTTCCCCCGAGGATCAGGAGCGCGAGGCTCGCCACGACGACGACCGCCGCGATCAGCGCCGCCGCCAGCCTGTAGCGGCGCCGCTGTGAAGACGCGCGTACCGGCGGAACGAATGGAAGCGGCGGCAAGGTGACGCGCGGCACGACCTCGACGAAGCGGACAGGCTCGTCGAGCCCTTTGACGCGGACCGGACGCCTCGGCGCGAACAAGGCGTGCTCGTCTCGGCCCGCCAGTGTGGCGATCGTCTCGCTGGCGAGGATCTCTCCCGGGCGCGCACGAGCGCACAGGCGCGCGGCCACGTTGAGGGCGCGGCCTCGATAGCCGCCCTCGGTTGGGATCGCTTCGCCGGCATCGAGTCCGACGCCGACGCCGAGGGGGAAGCTCGCCGCGCCGTTCTCCGGTCCGCGCAGGCGGCGCTGGAGCTCGATCGACGCGCGCACCGCCTCGCGGGCAGAGGTGAAGACGCAAAGCGCCTCGTCTCCCCGCAACTCGAGCAGCTCTCCCCCGTGATCCCGCACCGCGGCCGTCACGAGGGCAGCGAATTGCCGCGCGAGGTCCGAGGCGGCTTGGTCGCCGTGCGTGTGCGTAAAGCTCGTGTAGCCACGCACGTCCGCGATCAGAAACGCGTGGACGCCGACCGACGCCGCTGTTCGCGTTTCCTGCACGGGACCATGAAAGTTTACGGCGGTCCCGAGCCCTCGAATAGGTGGCAGCCGGCTTTCGGCTAGGCCGACGAGGGCGGAGGCTCGCCCTCGGCCAGCTCAGGAGCCTTCTCGCCGGATCCGAGCTCGCCCTTGAGGCGGGCGAGGTCGGCCTCGACCTGGTTCGAGCTCGAGATCTGCGCAAGCTCGCGGTCGAGCTGGGTCCCGCCGGACGTGTAGTCCTCGAGCGAGCCGGCGGCGACGAGCTCGTCGATCGCGCCGGCGCGCGCCTGCATCTCCTCGGTGCGCTGGCGGGCGCGCTCGATCGCGGCGCCGGTGTTCTCCATCTCGCTGCCGATCCCGGTCGCCGCCTCGCCGATCCGCACCTGCGCCTCCGCGGCCGAGTACTGCGCCTTGATGACCTCCTTCTGGCTGCGGAACGCCTCCACGCGGGCGCTGAGCTGCCGCTCGCTCGCGACCAGCTTCTCCTGCTGGTCGGTGAGGCCCTGGATCTGCTGGTCGAGCCCCTGGAGCTGCTGCTGCGCGACCGCCTTCCGCTCGAGCGCCTGGCGCGCGAGGTCCTCGCGCCCGGCGGCGAGCGCCTGCCGCGCCTGGCCTTCGAGCTTGACGAGGTCGGCCTCGAGCTTCGACGTCTGAAGCTCGAGCCGCTTCTTCGCCGTCACGACGTCCGCGACGCCGCGCTTGACCTTCTGCAGCTGCTCGAGCTGGCGCTCGTACGAGTAGTCGAGCGTGACGTTCGGGTTCTCGGCGCGGTTGAGCAGCCTCGACCACCACGCTTTGATCAGGTTCGTCGTGCGGCCCATCAGGCCCATCTAGCCCTCCCCGAAACTCGTTGGCTGGCATCCTATCCGCCACGTGATCGTCGAACGCAGCATGAGTCCCGACTGGCTCTCGAACGCCTATCTCGTCGCTGACGAGCCGGGCGGCAGCGCGGTGTTCGTGGACAGCGGCGCGCCGCTCGAGCCGCTGCTCGAGGTGGTCGAGCGCGACGAGCTGACGCCGACGCATCTCCTCGTCACGCACGGCCACTCGGACCACGTGGCCGGAAACGACGAGCTCGTTCGCCGCTTCGGGATCCCGATCGTCCGCGAGGCCGTCGAGTCGGGCGGGATGCGCATCGAGGCGCTGCCGACTCCGGGCCACTCCGACGACATGGTCGTGTTCGTCGTGAACGGAGAGGCCGTGTTCACCGGCGACACGCTCTTCCGAGACTCGGTCGGCGGCGGCGACTTCGAGGCGATCCGCCGCTCGGTGATGGACGTCCTCATGGGCCTGCCGCACGAGGCGAGGGCGCTTCCGGGCCACACGGACGAGACGACAATCGGCCGTGAGTGGGAGGAGAACCCGTTCGTCCGCGTCTGGCGCGGCGTCGAGCCGGAGGGGGAGGAGCGGTGCCGGGTCGACGGGCGGGACGGGAAGATCGTCGTCTGGTCGCCGGACTACGACGGCAGCGGGAAGGCGTGGGTCCGCTTCGACGACGGTGAAGACCGCATCGTCGGCGGCTCGAAGGTTCAGCGCACGGCGTAACTCGTCGCGTCCGGCGCGAGGAAGCGCACGAGCCCTTCTCCTTCGGCGGCGAGCTCGCTACGGGGTGCTCGTCGGGAGCTTCTCGAACGGTGCCAGGACGAGTACCGCCTTCTTCTTCGTCTCCTTGAGCTTCCACGATCCCGCGGCGAAGCCGTCGACGAGGAAGGTGGCGAGCGTCGTGATGTTCGCGGCGCGGAAGATCCGCTCGTGATACTCGGCCGGGACGATGCGCGTGCGGTCGTCGTGCGCCAGGATCGCCGAGTCGAAGGCGTGGAGGAAGCGGACGGGCACGCGGGTCCGCCCGGACGGCCGCGGCGAGCGTGGGAGGTCGAAGAGGTCGGGCCCGTCGTCTCGCGGGATGCGCTTCACCCGCTCGAGGGCCGCGTCGTGCTGGCCGATCGGCAGGTACGTGAAGTGGGCGAGGTCCTTGCGGCTCATCGGGCCGAACGCGGCGAGCGCGCTTCGGACGAGCCTTTCGGTGCCCTCCTTCTCCGAAGGCAGCTTTCCGCGCCAGAGCTCCGCCGGGAGCCCGCGCGACTGCGCCCACCTTCCCTCGCCCGGGACGCGCACGAGCGGCAGCGACCGCAGCGTAATGCCGAGCTGAGCGCGGTCGTCGGTCCCGAGTGCCTCGCCGATCAGCGACCGCAGCTCGGCCGTCGGACGCGGCTCGTTCGGGAGCGCTCGCCGCGCGACGTCGACGTCGCTGCCCCGCCGCTCCGCCTCGCGTCGGGAGCGCGGAAACCATGCGGCCGAGAAGGCGGGGTAGTCGCGGGCAGAGACGAGGTGCAGCGTCGAGCGCATCAGCGTTCCCCAGAAGACCTTGCGCTGCTCGAGCGCACGGGTGAGCGCGGTTTGCTCGAAGCCTTCGATGCGCGACCAGAGCGAGACGAACGGCGAGGGCGGGTATTGCGCCTGCAACGCACAGAGTCGCTCGACGGCTCGAGGGACGGGTAGGCGCGCACGCTCGAGGAGCAGCTGGCGCGCGAGCAGCGCCCGGTTCAGCTCGCGGACCGTCACCCGGCGAGCACGCGCAAGAGGTACTGGAGCAACCGGGTAAGGGTGGCCAGGGGCTCGGCTATCATCGACCGCGCGGGGCTATAGCTCAGCTGGGAGAGCGCCTGGATCGCACCCAGGAGGTCGCCGGTTCGAGTCCGGCTAGCTCCATGAAACCGCCGCAAAACGGCAGTTTTCTTTCGGCAGCGAGGCGTATTCCGTTTCGATGGGCGCGCTGTCGCACTTCAGCCGCCGAAGGGACTTGCCATGACCGGGCGGCACTTGAGCTGACCGTGATTCGGGCCTTGGACTCTTCGTCAGGCCTATGAACGACCCTAGAACCAGGGATTCGCCTCCCTCTGGACGACGCCGACAACCCATAACGGCTGGTTGAACGGGATTCTCCGGGCGCTGGCTTTTGCGGCCTTCAAACGCACAAGGAGCGGGCACGTGGCTCAAGGGATTCGAAGAAATCTTGTTCTGATGGCGGTCGTCGTTCTCGCGGCCTCGATCGCTGCCCCCGCGGCACTCGGGAGCACACTCGGTCGAGTCGACGGCTACAGCAAGAAGACGCGAACGCTTCGCGTCCACAAGCCGAGCGGCGCGATCAAGCGCGTGAGACTCGGCCGCCAGGTGGTCGTGAAACTTCGTGACGCAAGCGGGAAGACGACTCTTACGAGCATCAACGAGCTCGTCGACGGCGCGAAGATCTTGGGCCTCGGCGATCCGGACGACGACGGTGTCGTCGAGAGGGTCGTCCTCAAGGAGCTTTCCTCAGGCTCGGCCGACTGCTCGTTCGACCAGTCCGACGAGGAGAACGATGCCGATACGTCGTGGGATTGCTCGCTCGATTACGACAACGGCGTTGCGGACGAATCGCAGGACGTCTCCTTCGATCAGTCGTCCTCGACGATCGGTACGGACAGCGACAAAGACGTCTCGTGGGATGCCTCGTACAGCTACTCCGACGATGCGGGTGACCTCGACTGGGACTGCTCGTTCTCGGCCTCCGAAAGCCGCTCTGACGGCTCACTCGACGGGGATGCCTCGTTCGACTGCTCGTACGACTCCTCGGCCCCGCTCGCGGCGCCGCTCTGGATGTGCGATTTCAAGCCCGGACAGTTCGCCTTCGTCTGTAAGGCCTCCTCGCTCGGCGGCATGAGCTTCGGGTACGCATTCGACCTCTCCGACACCGGCTTCGGGGCCTTCCTCGACCAGCAGCGCGATTACATCGTCGAGGGCGACGACGAGGACGGCTCCCTCGCGTGTACCGCCGAGGGCGGGGGATCGTACTCCTGCTCGTTCGAAACGTCGGTCGAAGCGGGTGCCTGCGACGCCGATTGGTCGTACGACGAGTCCCACACCGCCCTGGGCGGGGACCTGTCGGGCGACTTCTCCTTCAGCTGCTCGCGCGGCAACCCCGACGACCTGTAGTCGGCCACTTCTGCACGGGATCGCCCCCGCCGGCAAGTCCGCGGCGGGGGCGATCGAGCAGGTCGAGGGAGCGGCGCACACCGCTCACCGGCAAAGCTAAGGGCACCCCGGTTTGGTCAGCCCACCCGGATCAGCTTCTTGTTGACGAACTCGTCCGCTCCGTACTTGCCGAGCTCACGCCCCCAGCCGGACCGCTTGACGCCGCCGAACGGCAGCTCGGCCCCGTCGGCGCCGACGATGTTGACGTAGACCATCCCGGCCTCGATCTTGTCGGCCACGCGGTCGGCCTGCTCGGGATCGGTCGTGAAGAGGTAGGAGCCGAGCCCGAACGGCGTGTCGTTCGCCAGCTTGACCGCCTCCTCCTCCGACCCGACACGGTGGACGACCGCGACCGGCCCGAACAGCTCCTCGCGGTAGGCGTCGTTCTCGGGCGTTACGTCGGTCAGCACCATCGGCGAGAAGTAGTTGCCGTCGCGCTCCCCGCCGGCGACGACCTTGGCGCCGCCCTTGATCGCCCGGTCGAGCTGATCCTGCAGGCGCTCGGCTGCAGTGCTCGAGGAAAGTGGGCCGAGCTCGCAATCGTCGGCGGTGGGGTCGCCCGTCTTGGCCGAGGTCATTGCGGCCGTGAACTTCTCCAGGAACGGCTCGTAGAGCTCGTCGATCACGACGAACCGCTTCGCCGCGTTGCACGACTGGCCCGCGTTGTCCAGGCGCGCAGACACGGCCGCGTCGACGGTTGCATCCAGGTCGTCGGTGCTGAGCAGGATGAACGGATCGGAGCCGCCCAGCTCCAGCACGACCTTCTTCAGGTGCCGGCCGGCGACTTCGGCGACCGCCGCGCCGGCGCGCTCCGACCCCGTCACGGAGACCCCCTGCACGCGTGGGTCGGCGATCACCTCGGCGACCTGCTCGTTGGTCGCATAGATGTTGACGTAGGCGCCCTCGGGGAAGCCCGCCTCGAGGTAGATCTCCTGCAGCGCCGCTGCCGTCTCGGGGCACTGGGGCGCATGCTTGAGCAGGACGGCGTTGCCGATGACCAAGTTCGGGCCGGCGAAGCGCGCGACCTGGTAGGTCGGGAAGTTCCACGGCATGATCCCGAGGATCACGCCGTACGGGCTGCGGCGGATGATCGCGGAACCCTCACCCGCGAGCAGCTCGATCGGCTCGTCCTTCATCAGGTCGGGTCCGTTGTCCGCGTAGAAGCCGTAGATGTCGACGCAGAAGTCGACTTCGCCGAGCGCCTGCTCCAACGGCTTGCCCATCTCACGGGTCGTGATCTCGGCCAGCTGCTCCCGCCGCTCGCCGTGCAGCTCCCCGACCCGGCGCACCAGCTTGGCGCGCTCCTCGACCGTGCTGGATCGCAGCCATCCCTGGTACGTGTCGTACGCCAGGGCGATAGCTGCATCCAGTTCCTCGTCCGTGATCGTCGGGAACGTCTTTACCTGCTCCCCTGTTGCCGGGTTGGTCACCGCGTAGACACTCATCCTTCTCCTCCCTTCGGCGCCACGTTGGCGGGGCTCTTCGGAACCCTTCCTCAGCCTCCCAGACTACTGGCTCTGTCTCTTCCAGCCGCCTTTAGGGTGGACCGTCGCACAACTCGCGGGTGCTCTGCAAATCGCGAGGATGAGCGCAGAAGGATTAGACGAGGGATGTCACGGGCTGGAAAAAGAGCCGAGGGGCCGCAGGCGCGCCCATCCTCCGCGGCGCTTGCGCCCGGTCCACGGCTGGCCCTCTCGTGGAGCGGCGGCAAGGACTCGGCGCTCGCGCTGTCCGCCCTCCGGCGCGGGGGACAGACGCCGACAGCGCTGGTCACCACCGTCACCGAGACGTACGAGCGCATCAGCATGCACGGCGTCCGGCGCGAGCTGCTTGCGCGCCAGGCGCACGCGCTGGGGATCGAGCTGGTCGAGATCTTGATCCCGCCTTGTTGTGCAAACGCCCTCTACGAGGCTCGGATGGCGGAGGCGTTCGCGAGACCGCCCTTGTCGGAGGTCGGCGCGGTCGCCTTCGGCGATCTCTTCCTCCAGGACGTACGTGCCTACCGGGAGGAGCGGCTCGCGGCGAGCGGGCGACGAGGCCTCTTCCCGCTCTGGGGCCGAGACACGCATGCGCTTGCGCGCGAGTTCCTTGTCGCCGGCTTCGAGGCGACGATCGTCTGCGTCGACCTGCGCGCCCTGGACGCGTCCTTTGCCGGCCGCCGCTACGACCAGCGCTTGCTTGCCGAGCTTCCGGCTGCGATCGATCCCTGCGGCGAGAACGGCGAATTCCACACGTTCGTCCATGCGGGCCCGATCTTCGCCAGGCCGGTCCTCTGTGCGACCGGCGCCGTGGTCGAGCGTGACGGCTTCGCCTTCGCCGACCTGGCACCCGCCGCGTAGTCGCGACTCTCGCCGGAGTTGCCGCCGCCGCTGAAGCATGGCTACGGTGGCATCGAGATCCGCGCATGGTCCGCCACATCGCTCGCGTCTCGCTCCGCACCGACCCACGTGAGCGGCCGATCAACGAACGAAACGGGGCACAGATGACAGCCGAAAACGAGGCTCGACCCGTCGAAAGTGAACGTGCGGATCAAGATCTCGGCGCTCTGGACGGCGATGTTGTTCGTCTTCGCCTACGTCGATCTCTTCAGCCTCTACCGACGTGACTTCGGGCCGACCTCGAGTCTGGCGAAGTCGGCGGGTTCACCGTCAACCAGTCGTTCCTTCTAGGGACGACGCTGTACGTCGTGATCCCGAGCCTGATGGTGTTCTGCCGGAACCCTTCTAGCGGCTCGCCTGCGGCGCCGCACCCGTTCACCAGTTCGGCGCTGCATCGTCACCACCTCGATCCGCGGAGGTGCGGCTCCGGTGCCGAAGAGAGAGTCAGTGGCAGGTCGCTCGGTCCCTCTGCTCTGCGAGCTCCACGCGCACACGACCTGGAGCGACGGCGAGCTCACGCTCCCGGGCGTCGTCGACCTCTACGGGCAGGCGGGCTTCGACGTACTCGCCGTCACCGACCATGTGGTGCCCGGTGCGTTGGGGCAGCATGTGCGAGCGGAGACGTTCGCCGCCTACCTCGAGGAGATCGACGCGGAAGCCGAGCGCGCCCGTTCCCTGTACGGGCTGCTCGTGCTCCCGGGTCTCGAGCTGACCGTCGAGGACGAGGAGCCGAGCCGCGCGGGCCATGCGCTGGCACTCGGCCTCCGGCGGTTCGTCAGCGTCGACCGTGGCCTCGACGAAGCGCTCACGGACGCGCGGGCGCAGGGAGCTGCGCTCGCGGCCGCGCACCCTTACGCGCCCGAGCAGGCGAGCGGCGCCGTGCGCACGACGGCACGCTTCGCGGCGGAGCCCGAGTGGGCCGCCGAGGTCGTCGACCGCTTCGAGCTCCTGAACCGCGACGAGGTCTTCAGCTGGGTCGCCCAGCGACGTCTGCCCGCCGTCGCGAGCGGCGACTTCCACCGAGCCGAGCACCTCACGTCGTGGAAGACGCTCCTCGACTGCCGCCGACATCCGGAGGCGATCGTGGAGGAGCTCCGGTCGACGCGACCGCTTGCATTGACGCCGGTCGACGACGCACGGGGGTTCGCCCGGCGTGCGGCGTAGCGGCGCGCAGCCGGGAGGGCTTCGGCTCGGCCGGCGCGCGTTGCTCTCCTTCCTGTGCATCGCGTTCGCCGCGGGTGCCGCCGTCCTGGCCTGGCCTAGCGTCGAGCCGCGCCTGGAGGCGGCAGCGAGAGCGGCCGGCAGGGCGGACGGGCGAATGCTCGCGCTCGCCGGATTGCTCTTCGCGGCCGCGCCGATCGGCTGCGGTCTCGTCTGGCAGCACGCCATCGGCAGGGCTGGGGGGCGCCTGGGCGGAATCGATGCCTGCGCCCGCTACGGCGTCGGCTCGCTCGTCAACTCCTTCGCGCCCGCCCACCTCGGTGACGTCGCACGTACCGCTCTCCTTTTCGAGGCACTGCCGCCCGGCGGCCGCCGGCGGATCGTCCGTTGCTTCGGTGCGATCGAGGCGGTCCGGATCGCGACCCTCGGGGGTCTCGTGCTCGCCGCGACGCTTCCCCTCGAAGTCACGCCGCTCGCCCTGGTGCCGCTCGCCGCCATTCTCGGGATCTCGCGACCGGCTTTCCGGCTGGCGCTACTCGCGCTCGTCTCACCGCTTGTCAAGGTGGCTGCGGTCGCGACGGTCCTCGCTGCGCTCGACGCTCCTGCGCCGGTCCTGGCGGCTGTGGCGGTCGTCCCTGCGCTGGAGCTCGCCGCGCTCGTACCCCTTACCCCGGGGAACGTCGGCGTTGCGAGCGCGGCTGCGGCGGTCGCGCTGCACGCACGCGGGCTCGCGTCCGCCGAAGCCGTGCAGGCAGGCATCGTCCTACACGCGCTCGAGACGGGGGCCGGGATTGTCTTCGGGACCGCTTCGGCGCTTCTCTGTCTCGCCGGGCTGTGCGGAAGAAGAGCTCGTCAGCGAACTGTCGCTCGCAGCTCGCTGGTGGCTGCAACCCGATGAGGGGTAGACAATCGGTCATGCTGGAACCGGAGGACTTGATCCGGGGCGGGGAAGGCGAACGCCTGGCCGAAGCTCGGCGGACCGCCGGTCGCGACGTCGGCGAGCTCGCCGCGTTGCTGGGAGTCTCGTACGAGGCATACAGGGATGTCGAGTGGTTCGACGACGAAATCGTCGGCGTGCTCTCCTTCGCCCAGCTCCTGAAGGTTTGCCACGTTCTCGGGATCGAGCCGAGGTCGTTCTTCGACGCACCTGCGAGACTCGGACGCGTCACGTTCGAGGAGCTCGCCGCGCGACTTCGCCGGCTGGCGCCGGAGGAGGACGCGGATCTCTCGAGGCTCGAGGACGAGGTCGGCTGGGAGCTCCGGCGACAACTCGCCGAGCCGGAGACGTTCGCGGAGCTTCCGGCCATCGCGCTCGCCGACATCGGCGCTCCGCTCGGTCTGGATTGGCGCGCTTTCCTGCCCGATCCGCGCGGGCCCGGCGAGCCTACGAGCTAGCGCGCGCTGCCCAGGAGGCCGCTTAGGTCGGCCACGGGCTCCATCAGCCGAGTCCCTGCGCGAAGCCTTGCCGCCAGCTCGGGTAGCGCAGCGTCCAGCCGAGCTCGCGTTTCGCCTTCGCGTTCGATGCTCCCCGCACCTCGGTCATCATGACGGTCGCCGCCTCTCCGGCCAGGAGCCGGCCGAGCCAGCGCGGGACGCGCCGCGGCGGCTTCGCGCCGAGGGCGCGCGCCAGCTCGGGCAGCCAGTCCCGCACCGGTGCGGGATCGTCGTCGACCACGTTGTAGATGCCGGGCGCACCGCGCTCGACCGCGATCGCGGTCGCGGCGGCCGCGTCCTCGATATGGATGAGAGACCAGATGCCTGCACCGTCTCCGACCACGGGGAACCGGCCCTTGCGGACGGCCGCGCTGTGCGCCGCGGCAGGGTCGGCGCTGAGCGTCGTTCCGGGGCCGTAGAAGGCCCCGTAGCGGAGCACGACGCCCTCGACCCAGCCGGCCCCGGTCACCACCGCTTCCAGGTGCCGGATCGCATCCAGCATGGCCCGAAGCTTTTCCGGCGGGTCGGGATCGAACGGCGCGTCCTCCCCCTTCACAGGTCCGCCGGTCCGCGCGGCCGGCCAACCCGCATAGCTCTGCGCCACGAAGCGGCGCGCGCCGACGACACGCGCGGCCGCGAGCAGGTGGTCGGTTCCGTCCGTCCGCAGCCGGTTCGTCGCCTGGAAGGCGCGGTCGATGCGGCGCATATCGAAGTCACCCGAGAGCGCCGTAAGCTCGTGCACGATCACGTCCGGCTCGGCGGACGCCACCGCCTGGGCGACGGCGTCAGGCTCGAGAGCATCGGCCACGACGGGGCGCGCGCCGAGCCCGCGTACGAGGCCCTCCTTCGATTGGCTCCGGGTCATCCCCACGACCGCGTGGCCTCGCGCGACGAGTTGCGGAACGAGCTGCCTGCCGAGCACGCCGGTGGCGCCGGCTACGAAGACCTTCACGCCTGCCTCTTTCGTGGTCTGCCACGACCCTTTATACGCGGACGTGTTCGGCGTGTGTCGCGCGCCTAGTAGCAGTTGGTCTCCGCTCCGCCGTCGAGGCTCGCGCCGACGACCTCCTGCAGCTCGGCGAGCGTGAACGGCCGCTGGAGCGCGGAGGCGTTGGCGGAATCCGTGTCGTCCGCTCCGCTGCCGTTCGCCAGGTAGACGACGGGAAGCGAGGGTTGGATCCGGCGCAGCTCTCGGACGAGACTCGGGCCCTCGCGCTCGAGCGTCTCGACGCTCGCGACGAGCACGTCGAAGCGAACGCGGCGCCCGAGCTCGAGCGCTTCCCGTGGGTTTCTCGTCACGAGCACGTGATGGCCCGGTTCACGCAGGGCGTACTCGACCAGCTCCTGCACGGCCGCGTTTCCCTCGACCACCACGACTGTTCCACGCTTCGCGCCCCTCACGCCGGTGCATGGTGGTCGCATGCCGTCAGCATCAGCCAGACACAGATGCGTCAACTTCGGATCGCGGCGCTCGACGCAACTGATACGCAGCGCGCGCCGGGCGTCGTCGGCAACATGGCCCGCCACGGGCCGACGATGGGAACCGATTACATCTACGAGCTGCGAAAGGCCGACAACGTCGTCTCGACCGGTCGCCTCAATCTCGAGGAGGAGGTCGAGGTCGGCGACGTCGTCCACGTCGCCGGCGCAATCGCGCGCGTGCGTGAAGTGGTGTGGAACGGCTCCGAGGGGACGTGGCGGCTCGTGCTCGAGGCTCGGTAGTCCGGGAGCCGTGACCGAACGGCTCGTTCCCGTGGTCGACGAGGGGCGGGACCACGTCCGCGGCGCAGGCCCGCAGACCCTCGTCGTCTTCGGCGACTACGAGTGCCCGTACACCCGCGCCGCGTATCGGAGCGTCCAGGCGCTCGAGGCGGGAGGCGTCGGATTCCGCTTCGCCTTCCGTCACTTTCCGCTCATCGCGATCCACCCGCATGCCCTCGCGGCAGCCGAGGCGAGCGAGGCCGCAGCCGCCCAGGGCGCGTTCTGGGAGATGCACGACCTGCTCTTCCGGCGGCAGGGCGAGCTCGAGGGTTCCGACTTCGAGCGCTATGCGGCGGAGCTCGGACTCGACGTCGACCGGTTTCGACACGACCTCGATACGCGCGCGCATCTTCAGCGTGTCGAGGCCGACCGTTCGAGCGCGCTCGAGAGCGGCGCCACGGGCACGCCGACGTTCTTCCTCGACGGCGTCCGCTACCGCGGCGCCTACGACCGGAAGGAGCTGCTCAGCGCCCTCGCTGAGGGGCGATGACCCGGTTCCGCGAGCACGCGGATCCCGTTGCGTGACGCGATCGTGCCGAGACGGGCGGCGTCGTCGCTCCGGTGCCACGGCCCGGATCCTCCTCCGACGGGGAGGCCGACAGCACGCAGGAAGTCTTCGTAGCGCGCCGCCGAGCGCACCACCGTGGCGCTCGTGTAGCGCGCCCGCGGCGACTCGACGACGAGCGCGTGGGCGACGTCGGCCGGCGCGACGAAGGTCTCGCCGGCTCGCAGCTCGATCGCGTCGTCGCCGACGAGAAGCGTCAGCTCGCCGTCGTGGACGAGGATCAGCTCGTCGTGAGGATGAACGTGGAGCGGCGTCTCCTCGGCCCGCCGCCCCGTCCTCTCGACGACGGCGAGGCTCTGCCCAGTGCGCGTCGCGACCCCTCCGAGAGCGACGAGGGCGTTCCCGAGCGAGGACGGAGGCATCCCGAATGCCGTGAGGTTGGCCACGGACAGAGGCTTGTTCACGGCTGCCGCCGCCGGAAGGTAGACAGCTCGTGTCCTCGCGTGCGGTTACCCGCACCCGCAGCGGCGCGTTGCTACAACGCGGCGCAGGCGTCGTCGCCCTCGGCCACGCCTGGGAGCCGGCCGAGCATCTCGCCGAGTGCCTCGAGCTCGGTCTCGCTGAAATGCTCCTCCAGGAGGGAGCGGATCGAGCGGACATGGGCGCACGACGCAGCCTCGAGCCGCTCGCGGCCCTCGGACGTCAGCTCCGCGTAGGCGACGCGGAGATCGGTCGGACACGTGGTCCGCCGGACGAGGCCGGCGCACTCGAGACCTTCGAGCAGGCGCGTGATCCCCGAGGGAGTGAGCAGAAGCCGCCGCGCGAGTTCGACGCGTTTCATCCGGCCCCCCTCGGAGCGCGAGAGCACGTAGAGAGCCTCGAAGTCGTTCAGCGTCAGATCGTGGTCGGCTTGGAGCTCGGCGCTGAGCGTGCGCGCGGTCGCCGTGTGCGCGCGCAGCAGGCGCGTCCAGGCGCGGACGGCCGGCTCGACTTCTTCGGGCTCGAGTATTTGCGTAGACAACTCTTGCGCTCTCAATCTTTTCGTGCTAGATTAGCTTGCGTACTCAATATTACACCACGCAAAGGAGGACACGATGAGCACCATGGAGACAGTGACGATCGCACCGGCCGGCACTTGGCGGCTCGACCCGGTCCATTCGTCCGTCGGCTTCGAGGTCGACTATCTCGGCGGAACGTTCAAGGGCCAGTTCCGCGACGTCGAGGCCGAGTTGGATACGGAGGACGGCGTCCGGCTGGAGGGCACGGCCAAGGTGGCGAGCGTCGACGTGAAGGAGGAGAACCTCGCCGCGCACCTTCAGTCGCCGGAGTTCTTCGACGCCGAGCGGCACCCGGAGCTGCGCTTCCGCGCAGACGAAGTCGCACTCGACGGCGATTCGATCGACGTTCACGGCGAGATCACGATCAAGGGCGTCACGAAGCCGCTCGAGCTCACCGGAACCATCACGCCGCCGATGAACGACCCGTACGGAAACGAGCGGATCGGCGTCGAGCTCACGACTGCCGTCGACCGGACCGACTTCGACCTGAAGTGGAACATGCCGCTTCCGACGGGCGAGCCTGCGCTTGCCAACGAGGTTCGCATCGTCGCGGGGCTCTTCTTCGTGAAGGCGGGATAGGACGATGAAGGTCCTCGGCATCTCGGGCAGCCTGCGCAGCCGCTCGTACAACACGGGCTTGCTCCAGACCGTCGCGGGCCTCTTCCCCGCCGACGTCGACGTGGAGATCTGGCCGAGGCTGAAGGAGATCCCGCCGTACGACGAGGAGGACGACACGGACGAGGCGCCGGAGGTCGTCGCTGATTTCCGCGAGGCGATCGCCGGCGCCGACGCCGTCCTCTTCGCGACGCCGGAGTACAACGCGTCGGTGCCCGGCCAGCTGAAGAACGCGATCGACTGGGCCTCGCGGCCGCTGGCGACGAACCCGCTTCGAAACAAGCCGGTCGCCGTCGTCGGAGCGTCCACCGGCGCGTTCGGCGCCGTGTGGTCGCAGGCCGAGCTGCGCAAGGTTCTCGCAACGACGGGAGCGCGGGTCGTGGACGCCGAGGTCGCGGTCGGACATGCGCCGACCCGTTTCGACGAGGAAGGTCGCCTCGTCGACGAGAACTTGCTCGAGCAGCTCCAAGAGGTCGTCGAGGCGCTCGTCGCGGCCGTCGCGGAGCGGTGCGACGAGCTCGCGGCGGCTGCTGTTTGAAGCTCTGCCTCGCTCCGTTAAACGTCAAGTCCTGCGAACCCGAAGGCCCACAGGACTTGACGCGGCGACTCTTTCAGACTCCGTGCGATTCGTCAAGCGCGGATTGCGACCGCTTCGATCTCGACGAGCTGGCCCGTGTAGCCGAGCCGCGCGACGCCGAGGAGCGTGCTCGGCGGACGGGCCGGACGGAACGACTTCTCGACGACGTCCCACGTGCGGACGATCGCGTCTCCCTCGGCGGCGGCGACGTACACGGTCGTCTTGAGGACGTGCTCGAATCCCGACCCCGCCGCTTCGAGCGCCGCCCGAAGGTTCTCGACGGCGCAGCGTGCCTGCGCCTCGTGATCCCCGGGGGCGACGACCTCGCCGTCCTCGTCGAGCGGGCAGGCGCCCGCGGTGAAGACGAGCGCGCCGGCCGGTGCGACCGCCACATACTCGTAGGGCACGCCGCCGTAGAGCGACGGAACGCGCGGGAACTCGGGCGGCAGGCTCATCCCGACGGACTGTTCTCCGAGCCGGGCCTGGAGCCTTCCTCGCCGGGCGCGCTCCTCATGCGTCGAAGGCCGCCAGCCGGTCGGGGTCCAGCTCGACGCCGAGGCCGGGCCCCACAGGAACCTGGATAAAGCCGTCGACGATTCGATGCTCGGGCACCACGATGTCCTCTGAGTGGTAGAGGGGGCCGACGAGGTCGGACGGAATCGCCCCGAGTGCGAGCTCGTCGAACGCAGACGCGAGATGGACGAGCGTGGCCGTTGCGACCCCGAGCTCGAAGGTGCTCCCGATCAGGCAGTCGACGCCACTCGAGCGCGCGAGCTCGAGGAGGCGGAGCGTCGGCAGGAGGCCGCCGTGCGTGCCCGGCGTGAGCGCCCAGACGTCGGCGATCCCGTCCGCGGCCGCCCTCGCGCCGTCCTCGAGCGTGAAGATGCTCTCGTGTGCGATCACGGGCATGGGCGCTTCGTCGCGCAGCTCCGCAAGAACGTTCGGGAAGGCGCGGGCCACGGGTTGCTCGAGGAACGCCGCTCCGAGCTCCGTCAGGACGCGGAGCGCGTCCCGCGCTTCGTCGGGCGTCCAGCCTCCGTTCGCGTCGACGCCGAAGCGGTTGTCTCCGTCGAGGGCGTCCGCGACGGCCTCGAAGCGGGCGAGGTCCCGCGCGAGGTCGCCGTCGCCCTTGACCTTGAACCAGCGGAAGCCGAGGCTCTTCCCCTCCAGGGCTGCGTCGCGCGCGGCGTCGGCGGAGACGGCTCCGATTCCGTACTTGATCGGCACCGGCCGGGCCGGCCCGCCGAGGAGCTCGTGGAGAGGGAGGCCCTCGCGCTTCCCGACGAGGTCCCAAAGGGCCATCTCGACCGCGGCCTTCGCGTAGACGTTTGCCGCGACCGCTGCGTCCATCGCGGCGACGGCTTCGTCGAGGGCGAGCTCGAGGTGCACGAGCTCGGGCGCGAGGTAGCGCTCGACGGCGTTTCGGACGGTCACGGCGTCCTCGCCCGTCCACCATCGCTCGGTCGGAGCCTCGCCGATCCCGGTCAGGCCGTCCGAGCGGATTTCGACGAGCGCGTAGCGGGATTCGGCGATGTCGCCGTACTTCGTGACCACGCGCGTCTCGGTCCGCGGCACGCAGACGTCGACCACGTCGATCGCCTCGATGCGCGGAAGCGCGTAGTTCAGGCTGCCGCGATCGATTCCGGGATCGCCGAAAGGAGCTCGCGTGTGTACGGGTGCTGGGGCGCGGCGAACAGCTGCTCGATCTCGGCCTCCTCGCAGACCTCGCCGTTTCGCATCACGAGCGCTCGCGTTGCGACCGTACGTACGACGGCCAGGTCGTGGCTGACGAAGACGACGGCCGTCTCGAACTGCATCGCGAGGTCGGCGATGAGCTCGAGGATCGTCGCCTGGACGGAGACGTCGAGAGCAGACGTGACCTCGTCGCACAGGAGCAGCGACGGCCGCGCGGCGAACGCACGCGCGATCGCGATGCGCTGCTTCTGTCCTCCCGAGAGCTCCGCCGGATAGCGGACGAGCAACGAGCCCGGGAGCTTCACCGCCTCCAGAAGCTCGGCGACGGCGTCTTTCTCCTTCGTGCGCGGTACGTCTTCGCGGAAAAGGCGGATTGGGCGCCCGACGATGTCCTCCACGGTGTGGCGCGGGTTGAGGGACGAGTCGGGGTTCTGAAACACGAGCTGCAGCTCGCGACGAAGCGCCCGCGGCCGTTTCACGGCGCTCCGCGCGAGCTCCTCGCCGTTGAGCACGAGCGCGCCGTCTACCGGCGGATGCAGACCGGCGATCGCGCGCAGAAGCGTCGACTTCCCGCTGCCGCTCTCGCCGACGATGCCCACCGTCTCACCCGGCCGGATCTCGAAGCTGACGCCCTTGACGACCGGCTTCGTCCCGCTGCGGCGCGTCCCGTACTCGCACCAGACGTCGGAGACCTCCAGGAGCGGCTTCGGCGCAGTCACGGGCGGGATCGGAAGTGCGGTCGTCGCTTTCGGGGAGGCCGCGATCTCGTCGGCGCGGAGGCAGCGGGCGCTGTGCGACCCGTTCAGCCGGCGGAGCGGCACGTGGTCGGCCGTGCACGCGGGAAGGACGTACGGGCAGCGCGGGGCGAACGAGCACGCGTCGAGGACGACATGCGACGGCGGCCGTCCGGCGATTCCGGCCACCGCCCGCGGCTTCTTCACGCTCGGCACCGCCGCGATCAGCGCCTGCGTGTACGGATGTCGCGGCGTCCGCGTCACGGCGTGCGCGTCCGATTCCTCGACGATCTCGCCCGCGTACATGACCGCGAGCCGGTCGGCGAGACCGCCGAGCAGCGCGAGATCGTGGCTCACGTAGAGCGTCGCGACGCCGGTCTCGCGGACGAGCTCGCGCAGAAGGGCCGAGATTCTCGCCTGCGTCGTCACGTCGAGGCCCGTCGTCGGCTCGTCGAGCAGGAGCACCTGCGGGCGGCAGGAGAGCGCGATGGCGATCGCGACCCGCTGCTGCTGTCCGCCGGAGAACTGGAACGGATACCGGTCGAGCGCGGCCTCGGGTTCGGGAAGCCCCATCGCCTCGAGGAGCTCGATCTGCCGCGCTCGCAACTCGGTGCCCTTGAGGCCGAGGTGGACGGAGAGCGGCTGGGCGAGCTGGCGCCCGACGGTGATCGCCGGGTTCAACGCGGTGGACGCGCTCTGTGCGACGTAGGCGATCCGGCTGCCCCAGATCGAGCGCAGCTTCGGCGTGGTGAGCTCGAGCAGGTCGACGCCGTCGAGCACTGAGGTTCCGCCGAGGATCGCGCTTCCCGGGGAGCGGTAGCCGATCGCTGCGAGAGCCGTCGTCGACTTCCCGCAGCCGGACTCGCCGGCGAGCCCGGTGATCGTGCCTGCCTCGAGCGTGAACGACGTGCGCCAGACGACCTCGTTCATGCGGCCGTCGCCGCGCTTGTAGCCCACGGTGAGGTCCGTGACCTCGAGGACGGCCGGCGCGCCGTTCGTGCTCATACGGGTACGACCCCCTTCGCGGTCTCGCGCGTCAGGTGGCGCGTCAGCGCGTCCGCGATCAGGTTGAACGAGATCGAGAGGGCGGCGATGCCGGCCGCCGGCGCGAGCGTGGCAAGCGGCGCCACGCTGAGGAAGTTGCGCGAGTCGGCCACCATGAGGCCCCAGTCGGGCGCCGGCGGCTGGGCGCCGAGCCCGAGGAAGTTCAGCGTCGCGACGAAGATGACGCCGTACGTGATGCGCAGGGCGAAGTCGGCGATCGCCGGGGCGGCGATGTTCGGTAGCACCTCGCGGCCCAGGATGGCGGTGGTTCGCTCTCCCCGCGCCTGCGCGGCCGCGACGTAGTCGTTCGTCACGACGGCCTGCGTGGCCCCTCGGACGACGCGGCCGACGCGTGGGAGGAAGACGAGCGCCACCGTCATGACGAGCACCGCCTTCGACGTCCCGAGTCCGGCGATGATCACGAGCACGAGCAGGAGCGGCGGGAGCGTCAGGAGCAGGTCGAACGTACGGGTGATGAGCGCGTCGACCTGCCCCCGGGCGTAGGCGCCGAGCATCCCGAGCCCGCCGCCGACCACGAAGGCGAGAGTCACGGCGAGCAGCGGGACGAGCAGGATCGTGTCCCCGCCGGCCAGGAAACGGCTGAAGACGTCGCGGCCGAGGTTGTCGGTCCCGAGCAGGTGAGCCGTCGAGGGGCCTGCGGTCTGGGGCCCGACCCCGAGCTCCGTCACGGAGTAGGGGGCGAAGAACCTGCCGAACAGGATCAGCCCGAGCATGAGGACCCCGAGAACGAGCCCGATCTGCCCCTCGACGTTTCCGATCACCGTCCGCCAGGCGGACTGCGGCCGGGCGTCCTCCTCTTCCTCGGCCGGGTGCAGCGGCTCCGGCTCGAGGACGTCGGCGTTCGCGACGGCCCCGGACGTCATGCGGTGGCGGCTTTCAGACGCGGGTTGAAGTAGACGACGAGCAGGTCGGCGGCGAGGCTGATCGCGATGAACATCGCGCCCATGACGAGCGCGATCGCCTGCACGGTCAGCGTGTCGCCCTGGGCGATCGCCTGCACGAGCGCCTGGCCGATCCCCGGGAAGGCGAAGACGTTCTCGACGACGATCACGCCCGAGAGCAGGTAGACGAGGTTGATCGCGACCGCGTTCACGAGCGGGACGGCCGCGTTTCGCATCGCGTGGTCCCAGATCACGGTCCGGCGCGGGAGCCCGCGCAGCAGCGCGGCCTGCGTGTACGGGGCGGCGAGCGACTCCTGCGCCGCCCCGCGCGCGATCCGAGCGATGTACGGGACCATCGCGATCACGAGCGTCAGCGTCGGGAGGACATACGCCTTCATCTTCTCGACCGTCGTCCCGAACGAGAGCGCGGTCGAGTCGACGGGCAGCCAGTGCAGCGTGACGGCGAAGAGCATGAGCAGGCCGATGCCGACGACGAACTCGGGCAGGGCGGCGAGCACGACGGTTGCGATCAGGAGCGAGAGGTCCTCCCAGGAGCCGATGCGCCGCGCCATGAAGACGCCGACGAGGATCGAGATCGGGAGCGCGACGCCGAGTGCGACGAGCGAGAGGAGCAGGGTCTTTCCGAGCCGCGGAAGCACGTCCGCGCGCACCTCGCGCCCGGTGACCGCGGAGGTGCCCCAGTCGCCCGCGACGAAGTCGCCGAGCCAGTTTCCGTACCGGATGTAGATGGGCTTGTCGAGGCCGTGCTGCTTCACGTAGGCCTGAAGCTGCGATTCCGAGGTCTCCCGGCCGAGAGCGTTCCGCGCCACGTCCGTGGGTGACTTGATGTTCGTCGCCGCGAACGTGACGAGCGAGATCACGAGCAGCGTGAGGAGCGCGGCCCCGAGCTGGCGCGCGACCGATTCGAGCCGCGGGAACCTGCTCCGCGGAGGCCGAATCGCGCGGCCGGGCGAGGGGGCCGGCGGCGCACTCTGCGGGGGAGCGGCCGCCGGCTCCTCGCCTGCGACGGTCGGAAGACCTGCCTCTGGCATCGGCCTAGGCCAGGTACGCCTTCTTCATGAGCATGCCGCGGGAGAGCTCGAGCTCCTCGCCCTGGACGTTGTTCTTCTTCACCCACAGCTTGCTGACGAACGCCGGAATCGAGATCCCGTGCTTGTCCGCGACGAGCGAGAGCGCCTGCTGGTAGATCTGCTTTTGCTCGTCCAGGTCGGTCGTCGAGAGGCCCTGGCCGAGCAGATCGTCGAGCTCCGCGTCCTTGAGCTTGCACTCGTTCCACGGCGCGTCGGACGCGTACGTGACGGCCAGGATCTCGTTCGGGTGGCGCCGCGTGTAGTACGAGACGTACATCGGCTTCACTAGCCAGACCTGATCCCAGTAGGTGTCCGGCGACCACTGCTTGATCTTCACGCGGATGCCGGCAGGCTCGACGACCTGCGCGAAGGCGACCGCGAGGTCGACCATGCCGCCGTACGAGGCAGACGTGATCAGCTCGAGGTCGATGCCTCCGTCGTAGCCGGCATCCGAGAGCAGCTTCTTCGCCCCCTCGACGTCCGGCTCGTCCGAGCCGAGGTCCGTCGGGTAGTAGGGGTCGTTCGGCGGGACGGGCACGTCGTGAGTGACGCTCCCGTAGCCCTGGAACACGGCCTGCAGGATCTTCTTCCGGTCGACCGCCATCTTGATCGCGTCGACGACCCGCTCGTCGGTGAACGGATCCTTCGTCTGGTCCATCGCGATGTCGAGGTACGTCGACCCCTTGAACTCGAGCAGCTCGGCCGCCGAGCTTCCCTGGACGGTCGATGCCGCGGAGAAGTCGATCGGATCGGCGATGTGCGACTGGCCCGACGTGACAGACTGCACCTTCGTCGACTGCTCGCCGATCACGAGGCCCCGGAGGCCGTCGAGATACGGCACGCCCTTCTCCCAGTACGCGGGGTTCTTCGTCAGCTCCCAGCTGCGGCCCGGCGCGAAGGACTTCAGCTTGAAGGGGCCCGTCCCGTTCGCCGCCTTCTTGAAGTCGGCCGTCCCGTCCTTGACGATCATCCCGTGCCGCGCGCCGAGCGCGAGCGGAATGAGCGAGTCAGGCCGCTTCAGCTTCAGGACGACGGTGTTCGCGTCCGGAGCCGTGATGCCGTCCTTGTCGAGACTCGGCGACAGGCGCGAGAAGAGCGGCGAGCCGAGATCCTCGTCGACGAGCCGGCCGACGGAGTAGACGACGTCCTGCGAAGTGAAGTCTGATCCGTCGTGGAACTTGACGCCCTGGCGAAGGTGGAACGTCCACTCCGTCGCGTCCGAGTTCGCCTCCCACTTCTCGGCGAGAGCCGGCTTCACGTTCCACTCGGTGTCGTAGAACGTGAGCCCTTCGTAGATCTGGCCGGTGTAGAAGGAGTCGTTGTTCAGCGTCGTGAGCGCGGGGTCGAGGTTCTCCTTCGTGCTCGCGTCGCTGAAGGCGATCTGGATCGTGCCGCCCTTCTTCGGGGCGCCTCCACCGCCTCCACCGCCCCCGCCTCCACCTCCGCCACCGCCGCCTCCGCAGGCGGCGAGCCCGAGCAGCGAGGCTCCTGCGGCCGCGCCGCCGGCGGCCTTCAAAAGGCCGGCCCGCGAGAGGCGTCGCTCGACGATCGAGGTCAACAGGTCGTCCTTCGAATCGGCCATTCGTTTCCTCCCTCTCCTAGGTGACCAGCCGTGCGGCGATCTCGTCGGCCGCCCGTTTGCACTCCGCTCCCAGCCGCGGCAGCTCGCCCGTCGTCAGCCGGTACGAAGGCCCGCAGATCGAAAGCGCGCCGCGGCAGCACCCCGTCACGTCGAGGACGGGCGCGGCGACTCCGTTCAGGCCCGCCTCGAACTCGCCCTCCGCCCGGGCCCACCCCTCACACCGAATCGTCTCGAGCTCCCGCACGAGACGTGCTTTCGTCGTGATCGTTCGCCCGGTCAGCGCCGTCAGCGGGGTGCCGTTCGCGTCGACGGCCCGGAACGCGAGCAAGACCTTCCCGTCGGACGTGCCATGGAGTGGAAAGCGCCGCCCGACCCAGTTCTGCACGCCGACGACGTAGCGGGCGTCGACCTGTGCGACCGTGACGGCTTCCTCGCCGTCCGGGACGGAGAACGTGACCGTCTCTCCGGTCTTCCGCGCGAGACGTTCCATCGTCTCGCGCGCGAGGTCGACGAGCTCCTGCGTCCGGGCGGCGAGCCTCCCCAGCCGCCGGAGTTGCGGGCCGAGGCGGAACGCCTCGCCGTCGCGGCCGCGCTCGAGAAACCCCTTGCCGGCGAGCGTCGCCGCGAGGCGCGAGGCGCTCGACTTGTGCACTCCGAGCCGCGTGGCGAGCTCAGTCACGCCCAGCTCCTGGCCTTCCTCCTCGAACTGCAGCAGGATCTGGAGAGCCCGGTCGACGCTTTGCAGCGTGTTGCTCATCGCGCAACCGGCCGACCTTACGCCTCGGCCGGGCCGGATTCAATAGGCCGACCGGGCAAATGTGTCCCAGGACGCCTTGCGCGGCGCGACGTAGCGCTCCGCCGTCCCGAGCTCCTCGAGGAAGGCGATCGCGTCGGCGAAGAGCCGAGAGCCCTCGGCCGCGTGGTCGGCCCAGACGTTTCGCCGCTCGCCTGGATCGGACTCGAGGTCGTACAGCTCGGGCGCCTCGGACGGGCCGCCGATGACGAGCGAGCGCTCGCGCGTCGAGACCGTGATCGGCATGTAGCTCGCGATCCGACGCGGGCGCGAGTCGACTGCGCTCGTGAGCTCGCCCGCGGCGAAGTAGAGCGGCCACGAGCTGACGACGAACGGGCGGTGCTCGTCGGCCTCGCCCACGAGGACGGAGCGGAACGAGCGGCCCTGCACGGTCTCCGGCGCGTCGACTCCCGCGAGCTCGAGGATCGTCGCGGTGATGTCCGGCGCGGTCGTGAGCGCGTCCCGGCGGCCGGAGGCGAGCCAGGGCCCGCGCACGACGAGCGGGATCCGCGTCAGCTCCTGGTAGAGCGGCGACCAGCCGATCGTGAGGAGCCACGAGCGCGAGAACCACTCCGGCACCTCCGCGTCCTCCGAGAGGACGGCGTCGGGATCGTGGATCCACTCGGCCTTCCCGAAGAGGTCGTGCTCCCCGAAGTAGAACCCGTGGTCGGCCGTGAAGACGACGACGGTGCTCTCGGCGAGACCGAGCACCTCGAGCTTCGAGAGCAGGTGGCCGATCCAGCGGTCGACCATCGTGACCTCGCCGCAGTAGGTCGCGTGCGCGAGCGCGACGTCCTCGGCGCTCAGCCCCGCCTCCTTCCAGTTCCCGTACGCCGGGTAGAGGTGCCGCCCGTCGTACTCCGGCATGTAGAGCTGCGTGTAGAAGTCGGGCGCGTCCCAGGGCTCGTGCGGGTCCCAGGTGTCGACGTAGAGGAAGAAGCGCTCGCGATGGTGGCGCTCCAGCCACTCGTCCGCGGCCGTCATCGTCCGGGCGACGAGGCGGTCGCGCTCCGACGTCCACGTCCGACGCGCGTCGAGGCGCTCGTGCGGCCGCGTGTCGTCGCCCTGTCCGCGGATCCAGAGGAAGTCGTCGAAGCCGCGGTCGTAGCCGTAGCTCTCGCGGATGAAGAACGGCGTGTCGACGACGCCCGTGGTCAGGTAGCCCGCCTCGGAGAGGAGGCCCGGCAGAGTCGGGAGGTGCGCGGGCAGCGGCTCCCAGCCCATGAAGGTGTACGAGAACGTCCCGGTGAGGAAGTCCGCGCGCGCCGGCATGGTCGGGAACGACGAGAGGAGGTGGTGGTCGAAGACGACCGACTCGGCCGCGAAGCGGTCGAGGTTCGGCGTCCGGATGCGCGGGTTCCCGTACGCGCCGAGGTGGTCGCGGCGGAAGGTGTCCGAAACGATCCAGACGACGTTCGGCGCCTCGGGCATGGGGCTCAATACCACACCCGGCCGCCCGCTCCAACCCGCCGCCCGCGTAGCCCTCCCAGTGGCAGACTGTTACTTGAAGAGGACGAGGACGATCGTCGCGACGGCGAGGACCACGCCGGCGAGCGTTACGAGGGCGGCGAAGCGCTCGTCCATGGCGGCGAACTCCCCGCGCGCGAGCGCCTGGGAGACCGCGCGTTCGCGGCGCAGCCCGTAGGAGATGAAGGCGATGCCGAGCAGCGCGAAGCCGACGCCGGCGAGCTCATAGGGCCAGCTCGCGCCGCTCGTCAGCTCCGGGATCACCTTTCCGACGGCCGCGCTGACCCCGACGGCGGTCAGGCCCGTTCGCCACCAGGCGAGGTACGTGCGCTCGTTCGCGAGGTGGGTGCGCCGCGTCGCGTCGGCGACCTGCTCGGGGAGGGGAGGCTGCTCGTGCATCTCTACGATCATGGACCGGTGACCGGCCACCATGCCTACGACCGGCCGCTCGTCGGCTACGCGCTCGTCCTCGCGGCAGCGCTCTTCGCCGCCTTCAACGCGACGGTCGGGAAGATCGTGATGGAGTCGGGCGGCCTGAGCGCCCTGCGCGTCTCCGAGGTGCGCGCGACCGGGTCGGCCGTCCTCCTCGTGGCCGGGATGGCGCTCCTCCGCCGGGACGAGCTGCGCGTGAGGCGCTCGGACCTACGCTTCCTCGTCCTCTTCGGCCTCTTCGGGCTCGCGATCGCGCAGTACCTCTACTTCCTCAGCATCCAGCACCTGCACATCGGCGTCGCGCTCGTGCTCGCGAACCTCGCCATCGTCCTCGTCGCCCTCTGGTCGCGCTTCTTCGGCGCGCGGCGCGTGAGGCCGCGCCTCTGGCTGGGGATCGTCCTCGCGCTCGCCGGGCTCGCCCTCGTCGCGCGCGTCTGGTCGGGCGCGGCGATCGACGCGCTCGGGATCGCGCCCGCGCTCGCGTGCGCCCTCGCGTACGCCACCTACCTCCTGATGGCGGAGCGGAGCGCGCTTTCCGGCCGGCCCGCGTACGCCCTCATCGGTCTCGGCTTCGTTTTCGGGGGGATCTTCTGGGCTGTCGTCCAGCCCTGGTGGACCTTCCCGTTCGAGCTCCTCGGGGAGGACGTCTCCCTGCTCGGCCGCCTGGACGGATCGACCGCTCCCGTCTGGCTCCTGCTCGCTCTGATGGTGCCGTTCGGGTCGCTCGCGCCCTTCGTCCTCTACGCGAGCGCGCTCCGCTACATCCCGGCGACGCACGTCGTGATCGCGGCGGTGTCGGAGCCCGTGCTCGGCGCCGTGATCGCGTTCGCCTGGCTCGGGGAGACGCTCGGCGCGTACGAGCTCGTCGGCGGGCTGCTCGTCCTCGCCGCGGTCGTCGTCGCGCAGAGCGCCCAGATCTCTGGAGCGCGCAGGGTGACGGCGGTCGAGCCTCGGGCCGAGCGCGTCCTCGCCTCACGCTAAGTGGCGGCTTCGGGCCTTCTCCTCGCGCTCGCTGCGGCGTGCGTCCACGCGACGTGGAACCTTCTCCTCGCGCGCGCGCGTGACACGCAGGTCGCCGGCGCGATCGCGATCGTCGTCGGGGTCGCGGCCTTCGCGCCCGTCGCGGCGGCCGTCTGGCGCGTCGAGCCTGCTGCGTGGAAGTACATCGTGACCAGCGGGCTCTTCGAGACCGCGTACTGGGCGCTTCTCGCGACGGCATATCGGAAGGCGGAGCTCTCGGTCGTCTACCCGGTCGGCCGCGGTCTCGCGCCGGTGCTGGTGCTCGCGATCGGCGTCTCCTTTCTGGACGCCGCCACGTCGGCGCTGCAAGTAGCCGGGGTCTGCCTCGTGGCCGCCGGCATTCTCCTCGTCAGGGGGCTGAAGCTCCACGCTGACCGGACCGGTCTCTTCTTCGGAGTCGCGATCGCGTGCTGCATTGCCACCTACACGCTCGTCGACAAGCACGGGATCCCTCACGCGAACCCGATCGCGTACCTGGAGATGGATCTGCTCTTCCCGGCGGTCCTCTACGGGGTGACGGTGATCGTCGTCAAGGGCCTTCCCGCCGTGCGCAAAGAGCTTTCGTCGGCGATCGTGCTCGCCGGCGTCGGGACCTTCACCGGCTACCTGCTCGTCCTCCTCGCGCTCCGGGTCGCCCCTGCCGCACCCGTCTCGGCCGTCCGCGAGACGAGCGTCGTGATCGCGGCCGTCCTCGCGCGCATCTTCCTGCGGGAGCGCGTGACCCGCGGACGCCTCGCCGGCGCGGCGCTCGTCGCTGCAGGCATCGCGTTGCTGGGCTTTTAGCCTCCGACGACGACGTACACCGCGCCGTCCTCGACCTCGACCGGGAACGTCTTGGCCCTCGTGTGCTCCTGCACGATCGAGCGGCCGGTCCTGATGTCGAACTCCCAGCCGTGCCAGGCGCAGCGCACGAGCTCGCCCTCGCGGCCGTATGCGTACGCGAAGTCGTCGGTCGGCAGCGCCGTGCCCGTGACGGGGCCCTCGCAGAGCGGCCCGCCGCGGTGCGGACAGCGGTTGTGGAGCGCGTAGAACGTCCCCGCGACATTGAAGACCCCGACGCTCAACCCGTCGACGTCGCGGATCACGCGCTCGCCGGGAGGCACCTCCTCGGCACGACACGCGCGGACGCGTCTCATGCGACGGCCGCACGCTGCGGCAGCCCGTAGAGCTCGCGCGCGTTCTCGCTCATGATCCGCTCGCGCCACTCGTCCGGGAGCCGGATCTGCCTCGGGTCGTCGAAGTCCCAGTGCGGGTAGTCAGACGCGAAGCAGAGCGTGTGCTCGCCGTCGATCGCCTCGAGGACAGCCCACAGGTGCCGCTCGTCGTGGGGTTGCTCCAGCGGCTGCGTCGACAGGCGGATGTGCTCGGCCGCGTACTCGCTGGGGAGCCGCTTGAGCCACGGCGTCTCCTTGCGGAGCGCCTTGTAGTCGGCGTCGAGGCGCCAGAGGAGCGCCGGAAGCCAGGCGACGCCTGCCTCGACGAGGACGAATCGAAGCGTCGGCCAGCGCTCGAAGACGCCGTGCGCGATCAGGCTCGCGACGTGGCCCATACCGGTCTCGACCAGGAGCGCGTGAGTCTCCCAGAAGAACGTGGGCGGCCCACAACCCGTGGGGTTCGCGTTGACGCCGCCCTGTCCCCCGAGGTGAGCCGCGATCGGAAGCCCGACCTCGGCCGCGGCTTCCCAGATCGGGTGGTAGAACGGGTCGCCGTACGGGCGCTGCGACCCGGTCGAGACGAGCACCTGCACCATGCCCGGGTGGTCGCCGAGGCGGCGCACCTCGGCGGCCGCGGCGGCCGGATCCTGCGGCGCGACGACGATGGAGCCGCGGAGACGAGGGTCGAGCGGAAGCCACTCGTCGATCGTCCAGTCGTTCGCGGCCCTGACGAGGGCCGAGGCGAGCGGGGCGTTCGCGAGAGTCGAGGCCTCGATGGCCTCGTCGCCCGTGAGGATCGCGTACTCGACGTCGTAGCGATCGAGGAGCTGGTCGCGCAGGAGCTCGTAGTCCGATCCCGGTGTTCCGCCGTCGGCCGGGACGGCGTCGGCGCGCATGAAGCCCTCCGGATGGAGCCAGGGCCGGTGCGCGTGCGGAAACGAGTCGCGGCCGCCCGGAAGCTCGCCCCGCTCGAGGAAGTCCCGGAAGTACGGATCGAGGTAGGGGAGGAGGACCCTCGCCGAGCGCCAGCTGTTGTGGACGTCGCAGTCGATCATCTCGGCCCTCCGTCCCAGCCGAGTCTTGCAGAGACATCGCGGGCCGCCGCGGCGCACTCGAGAGCGAAGCGCGGCAGCGCCTCCTGCGGTAGCCGGTAGGCAGGTCCGGAGACGCTGAGCGCCGCGACGCATCGTCCGTCGCCGGAGAAGACGGGAGCGGCGACGCCGTTCAAGCCTTCCTCGCACTCGCCGACGGCGGAGGCCCATCCCTGCGAGCGGACGTCCTGCAGGGCTCGGCCGAGCGCCGTGCGATCCGTGATCGTACGTCTCGTCAGCGATGCGAGCGCGCCCCGCGGGGATTCCGCCGCCTGGAAGGCGAGCAGGACCTTCCCGTCGGACGTCGCGTGCCCGGGAAGACGGCGACCGACCCAGCTCGTCCCGCCGACGAGGTAGCGCGAGTCGACCTGAGCAACGTCGACCGTGTCGCTTCCGCTCGGCACGGAGAGGACGACGGTCTCGCCGGTCTCCGCCGCGAGTCGTTCCATCGCAGGGCGAGCCGCGTCCGCCACAGCCTGTCCGCCTGCCGCGAGAAGGCCGAGCCGGACCATCTCCGGCCCCAGCCGAAACGCCCCGCTTGCCGCGCGGTCGAGGAATCCCTCCGCCGCGAGCGTCGACGCGAGCCGTGACGCCGTGCTCATGTGCACGTCGAGGAAGGACGCGATCTCGCCCACGCTGAGCTCGGGCCGCTCGGCGCTGAAGGCGCCGAGGATGCGAAGGCCGCGCCCCACGCTCCGTACGGCAGCTGCTTGCGCCATACGCAAGTCACTCTACTCAGACGCAAGGAGGCGGACAAGGTCCGGCCGCGCTTGCGCGTAATCCGGCCCGTGACCCGTTCGCCCGAACGGGTATAGCGGTCTCGTGGCGCAGGAGACGCTCGATTCCGCCGCCGCGTTGATTCCGGAGCGACCGTCACTCCCGAAGCTCCGCGAGGTCGTCCACGAATGCCGTGCATGCGAGCTCTGGAAGACGGGCACGCAGGCGGTCTTCGGCGAGGGCCGGGCCGCCGCCGAGGTCATGTTCGTGGGCGAGCAGCCGGGAAATGACGAGGATCTGGCGGGACGGCCGTTCGTCGGGCCGGCCGGGCGAGTCCTCGACGAGGCGCTCGTCGAGGCCGGTATCGACCGCTCGCTCGTCTACGTCACGAACGCGGTCAAGCACTTCAAGTGGCAGGCGCGCGGCAAGCGACGCATCCACCAGAAGCCGAACTGGACCGAGATGGCCGCCTGCCGTCCGTGGCTCGACGCGGAGCTCGCGGTCGTCAAGCCCCGCGTGCTCGTCTGTCTCGGGGCGACGGCCGCGCAGGGCCTCCTCGGGAAGCAGTTCCGCGTCACGAAGCAGCGCGGCGTTCCGGTCGACTCGGAGCTGGCCGAGACGGTGATCGCGACCGTGCACCCGTCCTCGATCCTGCGCGCCCCCGACGAGGGAGCGCGGAAGATCGCGTATGCCGAGTTCGTTGAAGACCTGCGGACGGTCGCACGCCACATGGGGAGCAACGCATGAAGCTCGAAGGAATCCACCACGTCACCGCAATCACGGGCGACGCGCCTGCGAACGTCGAGTTCTACGCCGACGTCCTCGGGCTCCGGCTCGTGAAGAAGACCGTCAACCAGGACGACCCGACCGTCTACCACCTCTTCTACGCGGACGAGCTCGGCAGCGCGGGCGCGGACATCACGTTCTTCGAGTACCCGGGCGTCCCGCGCGGTCGCGCGGGAGCCGGAATGGTCCATCGCGTGGTCTGGCGCGTCGCTTCGCCGGACGCCCTCGACTTCTGGGAGGAGCGGCTACGAGGGGCGGGCGTGGCGACGCGACGGGAGGGCGACACCCTGCAGTTCACGGATCACGAGGGTCTCGCGCTCGAGCTGGCCGCCGTCGAGACCGATGACGATCCCCTCGTCGCGGAGCATCCGGAGATTCCCGCCGAGCATGCGCTGCAGGGCTTCCATGCGGTGCGGGCCTATGCCGACGACCCGGCGCGGAGCCGGGCGTTCCTCGAGGGCGCGCTCGCGTTCACGTCGTCCGGCGGTGGGTCCTTCGAGGCCCGCGGCGAGCGGCGGGGCGGGCTCTACCTCTACGACTCGTCGGCGTCGCGAGGCGTCGGCGGAGCGGGCACCGTGCATCACGTCGCCTGGGCGTCCCCGATGGATGATCACGACGCGTGGCGCCGGCGCGTGGCCGACGCCGGGGCACACCCGACGCCCGTGATCGACCGCTTCTACTTCCGGTCGATCTACTTTCGCGAGCCGAGCGGCGTGCTGTTCGAGATCGCGACGATCGGGCCGGGCTTCACGACCGACGAGCCGCTGGAGCACCTCGGCGAACGGCTCTCGCTCCCGCCCGCGTTCGAGCACCTGCGGTCGCAGGTGGAGCCCGCGCTCACGCCGCTGCCCGCGCCGCGGCGCGCAGCTCGTCCGGTGTCGTAACCGGCGCCCGGCAGGCGAAGTCCTCGCAGACGTACGCGGCCGGACGCCCGTCGACCAGCCCCTTGCCGGCCAGTAGCGGAACGCGCTCGAGGGCGGGATCCTCGCCACCGGCCGCGAACGCGAAGACCGTGTTCGGCTGGAACCCGGCCAGAGCGGCTTCCCGCAGCTCGGGCGAGTCGCCCACGACGGCGATCTCGCGCGGGCGCGAGAAGTGGAGGTCGAGCGCGCAGAGCAGATGACCCACAGCGGCGGGTGCGCGCTCCAGGAGCGAGCGCGCGAGCCGGAAGACGCCGACCGCCTTGCGCTCGAAGCCGGGGTCGCCGTAGAGCCGCGCGAGCCGCAGGAGCACGAAGGCGAGCATCGAGTTCCCGGCCGGCGTCGGGTGGTCGTCCAGCTCCTTGCGGCGCGCGACGAGCCCGTGCGCGTCGACGAAGTACCCGCCGCGCTCGCGGTCGCCGAAGAGCTCGTCGGCCTGAATGGCCAGGCGCCGCGCCGCCTCGAGATGCTCGAGGTCGCCGGTGGCCCAGTACAGCTCGAGCAGGCCGTTCGCGACGTTCGCGTAGTCCTCGAGGTAACCGGCGATCTTCGCGTTACCGGCCCGGTACGTCCGGTAGAGCGTGCCGTCCGGCCCGGTCATCGTGCCGGCGAGGAAGCGGGCGAGAGCCTGGGCTGCCTCGACGTAGTCGGGACGCGAGAGCACGCGGCCGGCTTCGGCCAGCGCAGCGAGCGCGAGACCGTTCCAGGCGGTCACGACCTTGTCGTCCCGCGCCGGCTTCGGCCGGCGGGCGCGAACGTCGAACAGCCGCCGGCGCGCGTCGTCCGGAAGGTCGTCGACCCTCAGGATCTCCCGCCCGTGCTCGAAGGGCCTCAGCCAGTCCGGATGCTCCTCGCCGAGCGCGTCCGCGAGCTCCTCGGCCGTCCACGTGTACGTGAGTCCTTCGACTCCGTCCGTGTCCGCATCCTCCGCCGACGCGAGGCCACCCTCCGGCAGGCGCAGGTCGCGCAGGACGTAGTCGAGCGTCTCCTCGACGACGCGGCGATAGCGGGGCTCGCCCGTCACCTGCCAGGCGTGGAGGTAGGCCGACGCGAGGAGCGCGTTGTCGTAGAGCATCTTCTCGAAGTGGGGGACGAGCCAGTCGGCGTCGACGGAATAGCGGTGGAAACCCCCGCCGACGAGGTCGTACATCCCGCCGGCCGCCATGGCGTCGAGCGTCGTGCGGGCCATTCCGAGCGCGTCCTCGGAGCCGTGGCCGACGTGCATCCGAAGCAAGAGCTCGAGGGTGGAGGCAGGCGGGAACTTCGGTGCGGGCCCGAACCCGCCTCGCTCGGCGTCGAACGAGCGCGCGAGCGCGGTGACGGCGTTCGCGAGGAGCGCCGTCGTGAGCGGGTCGGTCGAGGGCGGTCGTTCGCTTGCTTCCCGGATCGCCTGGGTGAGGAGGTCGGCCTGCCGTCCCACGTCGGCCCGCCGTGCCCGCCATGTGTCCGCGATCGACTCGAGCACCTGACGGAAGCTCGGCATGTTGTAGCGCGGCTCGGGCGGGAAGTACGTGCCGCCCCAGAAGGGCTTGCCCTCCGGGGTGAGGAACACGGTCATCGGCCAGCCCCCGTGGCCGCTGAGCGCCGTGACAGCGTCCATGTAGAGGCCGTCGACGTCCGGCCGCTCCTCGCGGTCGACCTTGACGCTGACGAAGTGCTCGTTCATGAGCGTCGCGGTGTCGAGATCCTCGAACGACTCGCGCTCCATCACGTGGCACCAGTGGCACGCGGAGTAGCCGACCGAGAGCAGGATCGGCTTGTCCTCTTCACGCGCGCGCGCGAAGGCGTCGTCGCCCCACGGGTACCAGTCGACCGGGTTCTCGGCGTGCTGGAGGAGGTACGGGCTCGTCTCGTCGGCGAGGCGATTCACGCGAGCCTCTGCCCGCGCGTCTCGCGGCCGAACAGCGTCACCGCCGCTCCCGCTGCCATGACCAGCGCCACGAACGTCAGGGACCACGTCGTTCCCCCGGTTGCGTCTTTCAACGCGCCGAAGATGTACGGGCCGGAGATCGCAGCGGCCTTGCCGACTCCCTCGAGCATGCCGAAGGCAGTCGAGCGGAGCCGGGTGGGAAAGAGCTCGGAGGTGTAGGGGTAGACCGCACCCCAGGCGCCGAGGTTGAAGAAGCCGACGAAGAAGAGCGCGCCGACGTAGACGGGCGCGCTGTCCGCAACTGCGAACGCGTACGCGGAGATTCCGCCGAGGAGCAGGAAGGCGGTCAGCGTCGGTCTCCGGCCGATCCGCTCCACGAGCCAGATCGAGGCGGCGTAGCCGGGGAACTGCGAGAGGGCGGACAGGGTCAGGAGCAGGTAGACGTCGATCGAGAACTCCTTCTGGGCCTGGAGGACGAACGGCAGCCAGAGGAAGAGCCCGTAGTAGGAGATGTTCAGGGCGACCCAGACGCCGATCATCATCGCCGTCGTCCGCCTGAGGCCGCCGCTCGCGAGCTCACGGGGCGCCGAGCGCGCCTCCTCGGCGGTCACGGTCAGGTGGTCGGGCTCGACCTCGGTCCCCGAGATCTCCTCCAGCACCTCCGCTGCCTCGCGCGTGCGGCCGCGGCGGGCGAGGAAGTACGGGCTCTCGGGCAGGGAGAGCCTGACGACGAACGCCATGAAGGCCGGGAAGGACGCGGCCAGGAAGAGCCAGCGCCAGGCGTTCGCACCGCCGATCTGCGCCAGGAAGAGGTAGGAAAGCCCGGTCGCGAGCAAAAGGCCGATGGGCCAGAAGAAGTCGAGCAGGACGAGGAAGCGTCCGCGCCGCTGCGGCGGCAGGTACTCGGCGAGCATCGACGGGTCGACGACGAGCATCCCGCCGAGACCGAGCCCGGCGAGGAACCGGAACGTCATCACCGACCAGGGGCCCCAGGCGGTTGCCGTCAGGGCTGTGAAGACGGCGTACCAGAGGATCGAGAACTGGAAGATCGTCCGGCGGCCGATGCGGTCCGCCATCCGGCCGAGCACGAGGCTGCCGACGAGCGAGCCCGCGAGCGCCGCGCTGTTCACGAGGCCCTGCCAGGTTCCGTTCAGGCTCCACTGGGCCGCGAAGATCCCCTGAACGAACCCGATCAGGAGGATCTCCATCGCCACGAACGTCCAGGCGAAGCCCGTGACGAGCACGGCCCGGCGATGGAAGCGCGTGAAGCCGCCCGCGCGGAGAACGTCCTCGACGTCCGCAGAACGGGGAGGAGCGGGCGCCTCGACGACGGCCATCGTCAGGCCTGAGCCAGGACGGCCGCGCCCACGAGCTCGTCGACCGTCGTGAGGTGCGCGCCGTACGTCTGCTCGAGGTACGCGAGCGCCTCGTCCTCGTCCACGCCCTCGAAGGCGCACACGGCGTCGCGCGGGATCGTGATGTCGAACCCGCGGATGAGCGCGCCGTAGGACGAGTGGCGCACGCAGATGTGCGTGTGCTGTCCGGTGATGACGACCTCGTCCACGCCGAGGTCTCGCAGCTGGGCCTCGAGACCGGTTCCGTCGAAGGCGCCGTAGGCGCGCTTCGGCGAGATGATCTCCCGCGCGCCCTCGCGCGCCTCGAGCTCGTCGATCACCTCCGCGCCCGGATCGCCGGCCATCGCGTGCTCGCCCCAGACCTTGAGCTCAGGGTCGCCCGGGTGATGGGCGTCGTTCGAGAAGACGACGATCCAGCCGTTCTCGCGAGCGTGTGCAAGGAGACGTTGCAAGGGTTCGACGATTCGCTGCGAGCGGGGGTTGGCGAGCCGCCCGTCGACGAAGTCCTTGAGCATGTCCACGACGATCACAGCCTTCATCGGAGTCGTCCTCCCGTAGTTTACGATTCAGAGTCGATAACTCGTGAAGGAGTCTACCAGACACCAGGCGGAGGGCCATGAAGCTCTGGCCGTCGTCCTGCAGGTGCGCGACGGGGAGCTGCAGGTTCTCCTGTGGCAGCGCGCCCGCGAGCCCTTCGCCGGCGCGTGGTCGCTCCCCGGGGGCTGGCTCGGCCGCGCCGAGACGCTCGAGGAATCGATCCGCCGTCACCTCGCGAGCAAGGTCGACGTGCGCGAGCTTTCCCACCTCGAGCAGCTGGAGACTCGGAGCGACCCGGTCCGCTATCCGGGCCGGCGGGCGATTGCGACGGCATACCTCGGCCTCGTGCCGGCCGGAATCGCCCCGGACGTCCCGCCGGACACGCACTGGCATCTCGTCGAGAATCTGCCGCGCCTGGCCTTCGACCACGAGGAGATCACGCTGGCCGGGAGGGAGCGCCTGCGGGGGAAGCTCTCGTACACCAACATCGGCTTCGCGCTCGCGCCGCCGGAGTTCACGATCTCGGAGCTGCGCGCGCTCTATCGCGCCGCGCTCGGGCACGACGTCTCCGCGACGAATCTCCAGCGCGTGCTGCTCCGCCGCGGTGTGCTCGAGTCGGCCGGAGGCCAGCGCCGGCCGGGCCCATCCGGAGGGCGGCCCGCCGCGCTCTTCCGGTTCGGCTCGGACGAGCTCGAGGTGACGGATCCGTTTGCGGTCCTGCGCCCGCCGGCGCTTCGCGAAGCGTGACGCCTATACTCGAACGCCATGCTCTGGTTCACCATCTGGTTCATGGTGATCCTCAAGATCCCGCTCGCCTACTTCGGGTACGTGATGTGGTGGTCGCTTCGAGACGCCCCCGATGCGTTCCCGAGCCCGGGCCCGGACGAGGGGAGCGGCTACGGTCCGCGCCGCGGCCCGAGGCTGACGCTCCGCGGAGGCCCGCACGGCGTTCCGTCGCGGCACGCGCGCACCGCGCGTAGGCGCGCGCCGGCGTGAGCGTGAACGGCGACGCGGGGCCCGTGGGCCGCGACCCCGCTTCGTACACCGTCGCCGGGCTCATGGCGGCCGCCGCGCTCTTCGCGGGCGTGCTCGCGATCGGCTTCTATCCGGGGCGCATCGGTCCAGGTGCGATCATCGTCGCGCTCGTCGCGACCACGATGGGTGGCCCGCACCGTCGCCTCGCCGCTTTCGCGCTCACCGTGGCGACAGTCTCGTGGCTGATCGGGATGGTCGTCGCGGTCGCGCTCGAACGTCCCATCTTCTAGTCCGACCGCAACTGCCTCGAATCGGGACGTCGGTATCCCCCTAAAGGGGCATTGCCGCACGGTCGATACATGGATTGCCTCTCAGGCACACACGACCATGTCTTTCGGATCCTTCAAGTTGCGGCTCGTCGCCTACTTCGTGCTGCTCGCGCTCGTTCCGCTCGCGGCCGTCTCGTGGGCCTTCGGGAAGCTCGTCGAGTCGAACCAGACTAACCAGGCGGACGCCAGGCTCGACGCCGGCGTGCGCGTCGCCGTGGGCGAGTACCGACGCGAGGTCGAGGACCTCGAGCGCACCGCCGAGTCGCTCGCCGGGACGATCGCGGTGCGCGGGAAGGTCGGTCCGCACACCCGTGCTGCGATCGTCCGGTCGGAGCAGGTTCTCCGGAACACGGTGATCTACGTCCACGGGCGCCGGCTCGCCGGTTCGCCCCCGACCGGTCTTGCGGTGCAGCGGTCGGCTCCGATCGAGAGCGAGTCGGGTCGGCGGGTCGGCAGGGTCCTCGTCTGGCTACCGGTCGACACGAGCCTCGTCGACCGGCTCGAGGCGAACGCCGGTCTCGACGTCGACGATCGCCTCGTGCTCGCGCGCGGAGGACGCGTCTACGCAGGGCCGCCTGAGCTCGTCGACGAGGTCGCGCCCCCGCTCGGTCACGCCGGCTCGGTCAGGCTCGGCCGCCGGCGGTTCCGGGCAGTCGCAGCCAGCCTTCCGGGTTCGCCGAGCGGAGCGTTCGTCGCGCTCGCTCCCCAGGCATCCATCGACGACGCCGTGGGCCGCGTCCGAAAGCACCTCCTCGAGCTGGCGATCATTGCCCTCGCGATCGCGGCGTTCATCGCCTACGTCCTCGGGCGTCCTGTCGTCCGGTCGTTGCGCGAGCTCGCGGCAGCGACCGGTGACGTCGCCCGGGGCCAGTTCGACCGGCGCGTCCGCGTGCGCGGCCACGACGAGCTGGCCGCGCTCGGACGATCGTTCAACGAGATGGCCGAGCAGCTCGCGGTCCGCGACGAAGAGCTCACCTCGGAGCGGACGCGCGTCAGCGCCGCGATCGCCCGTTTCGGCGACGCGCTCGCGGCCACACATGATCCGTACACGCTGCTCCCGGTCATCGTCGAGAGCACGGTGGAGGCGACCGGTGCCGTCGGCGGTCGGCTTCGCTTCGACGGGAGGGAGATCGTGAGCGGCGTCCCGGAGGCCGGCGGGCCGCCGCTGGAGATCCCGCTCGGCGACGCGGGCGACGACGCCGTGCTCATGCTGACGCCGACAGGATCCGACTTCACGGACGACGCGCGCGAGCGCGCGTACTGGCTCGGAAAGCAGGCGTCGATCGCCCTCGAGAACGCCCGCCTGCACCGGCAGCTGGCGTTGCAGGCGGTCACGGACGGGCTCACCGAGCTTCCGAACCGGCGCCAGTTCGAGGACGCGCTCGAGGGCGAGGTGAACCGTGTCGAGCGCTTCGGCGGAAGCCTCGGCCTCATCTTCGCCGACCTCGACGACTTCAAGCAGGTCAACGACCGGTACGGCCATCAGGCCGGGGACGAGGTGCTGCGCGCGTTCGCGCAGACGCTGCGCGGCTCGCTCCGCGAGATCGATCTTCCCTCGCGGTTCGGCGGCGACGAGTTCGCGGTTCTGCTCCCTCAAACCGACCTCGTGGGGGCCGAGCATCTCGCCGAGCGGCTGCGCGAGGCGCTCGCCGCGCGGCCGGTTCAGATCCACTCGCGCGAGCTCCTCGCCGTGACGGCGAGCTTCGGCGTCGCAGCGTTCCCGGCCGTGGAGACGCGAGCCGGTCTCCTCGCCGCAGCAGACGAGGCGCTCTACCGGGCGAAGGCTCGCGGCAAGGGGTGCGTCGCCGTCGCGGGCGACGAGACGCTCGCCGTCCCGGAGCTGTAGCCTCGACCACAATTCGCTCCGCCGAAAGGTCGTCTACAATCGGCCGCTGCCCCTGCCCACGACCCGGAGGAGCGAATGAGCTTCGAGAAGGACACGACGTTTGCTCGCGTCATCGAAGAGCATCTCGATCTCAAACGGCGCAACACCGAACTCGAACCCGCGATGCCGATCGACCGGTATCGAGGCGACGATCCTTTCGAGAACCATCCGCTGTTCAAGACCGAGGAGCAGGCCCGCCTCGAGGAGACCATGGACGGGATTCAGTCGCCCGTCGAAGAGGCCGCCGTGCTCGCGTGGCCGATCACCCCCGAGACGTCGGAGTCGGAAGCCGAGGACGTCGATCCCGAAGAGAGCCTCTGGGGTCGCTCCCGCGACTTCGACTGGGGCGACTAGCCCGCCGCAACAACCGGCGCACGCCTGAGAAGGCTCGCCCGCAAGGGCTGTCCACCCGTCCAGCGGGCTACGATGACCTCGCTCGGGGCGTTAGCTCAGCTGGGAGAGCGCCGGCTTTGCAAGCCGGAGGTCACCGGTTCGATCCCGGTACGCTCCATCTTTTTCAGACGTTGGGGCGAACCTGCGCATCGTTAGCCGTTTACCGCTGAGGCGAGCTGCTGCGGACATATTCGGGGCGCTGCGAAATTACTCGCCTCGCAACCGAGACCCCTCCGCTAAGCGGCGTACGGTTTCATCGATGTCCCCACCGGCTTCTTCAACCTCTTCCATGTAGAGCCGTCCGGAGACAATCCGACCGTTTTCAATCCCGAAGAGCGTCACTCCTCGAATGTCGAGCGGGGCATCATTAGCTCGGGTGCCGGTCCAGTGCCATTCGGACCACAACGTGTCACCCTCGGTGGCAGTGGCAAGGAGCTCGGCGTGGAAGTCGGGTATGCCCTCGAAGAGGGCCGACCAGTTCTTCTCGACCTGCTCTCGACCCCCAAAGCCTCGATTTGGATGAACGGGCTGCTCGCTTCGGTAGTCGGGATCGAAGCAATCGAGGAATGCCTCCAGATCGTGCCGGTTCATCGCATGGCGGAGGCGCTCGACAACTTCCGCCGGCTTCGCTTTCACTTGTGCGCCCATGGCCCGATCTGCTCCTTCCTCCCGTCGACGGACGGACCAGACTCACCCTTCCGGCATCTTCAGCGCTCGCACGAGCGACATCGAGAGCATGACAGGAGGGGAGGGACGTTGCCAGAGGCCCACTAGCCGAGGGCCGAGCGCCTCGAACGACCGCGAGGGCCGGATCAGCAGGGCCCGAGCGTGTCGCCGTGGGCGAGGTGTGCGGCGACAGCCGCCTCGGCGACGGCGATCGTCACGCCCGGATGCGTGCCGCTTCCGGTGACGTGGCAAAGCGTGACCTTCTCTTCGCCCGCCTGCGCTCCACCGGGATCCGAGCCGCCTGGATTATCGTCGCCCGGATCGGCATCCTCGGGATCGGCGTCGCCGGGAACCGAGCTCGTCGGCGGACCGGTCGTTCCGCTCGATGTCGGGGCGGAGCTCGGCTCCGCGCGTGCTTCCGTTCCCGAGGCTCCCTGACTCGGTCGCGCTCGAGTCGGCTTAGGGATCGGCTTCTCCGCCGGGCCGGCGCGGCGCTGAGGAGCCAAAGCTGCCCGCGGCCGCTCCGTCGTGGTGGGAAAACCGGCCCACGTCGGACGGACGGCGGCGGCCGACACCGCTGCGGCCGGCAACGCCCGCACGTCCGCGACCGAGCGGATTGGGCCCGACGGGGCGATGACCGCGATGGACACGGTTGCGCCGACGGCGACGTTGGCGACCAGGCCGGCGCCTACGTCGCGGGGGAATCCGAAAAGATTCCCAAAGGAGTGAAGGCCGTTACGCAGAGCCGCCCGTCCGCGGCCGACTCCGGCGAGGACATTTTGCCGCGCGCGGAAGAGAAGGGTCTCGACCGCGGAGGGAGCAACGCCGAGACGCGTACCGATCTCCTCGTACGACAGACCACGCCACTCCCTAAGAACGAATGCATGACGCTGACGTTCCGGTAGGCGACGGGCCGCCCGCAGGACGGCTTGGATCTCAGCGCCGTCCTCCGTAGCCGGCGCCACGGGAACGTCACGGTCGAGAGGGGCCTCGTGATTCTGCTCGCGAATCCGTGAGCGGGCGCTGGACGCGCAGACGTTCGACGCGATTGCCCACAGCCAGGCATCGGGATCGCGCGGCCGCGTGCCGGCCCGCAGACTCCGCCAGGCGTTCAGGTAGGTCGCCTGGACGGCGTCCTCTGCATCTGCGCCGTTCGGAAGACGGCGCAAGCAATACCCGTACAGCTGGTGCGAGTGCTCGTGAAAGAGGCGCGCCAGGTCCTGGCTCGCGGGCGAGCCTCCTGCGACGCTTTCGAGCGGCCCTTCTCTCTCGGCGCGGTTGACGGCGATGCGAGAAAGTCTCTCGCGCGGGACCGTCGCGTCGAATCCCTCGAAAGGGGGAGTTTGTCGCCCGGCGATCATCTGGCCCGCGAGGGGCAAGTGAGATCGACCGCAAGTTTTCGCTGGCTCGAGCGTCTTCACAGATATGCCCCGGAGACATCGCGTGTTGCACTGGTAACGGCTGAGAGCGAGGCCGAAGGCCTCGGTTACAGGTGCCTTCAGCCGCTACTGCGCGTTTGCAGGCCGGGTCACCGCTTCGAACCCGGCACGCTTGCCTCGGACGCTTCGTTCCCGCGTTCAACCTCCTCGCGCACGAGAGCGGTGAAGTCGATCTTCCCGACGCGGGTCAGCGGAAGCTCGTCACGCAGCTCCACCTCGCGCGGGCACGACCACTTGATGAGACGCTCGCGACAGTGTGCGATGAGCTCGTCCGCAAGCTCGGGCGCGTTCCGATGCGACGGCTTCGGGACGACGAACGCCTTGACGCGCTCGCCCTGGGCCTGGTCGGGAATCCCGACGACGCACGCCGCTTCCACTCCGCCGTGCTCGGCGAGCACAAGCTCGACCTGAGCCGGGTACACGTTGAAACCGGATGACTTGATCATCCGCTTCGCGCGTCCCACGAAGTAGAAGAACCCGTCCGAATCCATCCTGGCGAGGTCGCCGGTGTGAAGCCACACGCGCCCGTCTTCGTGAGTGCGGAGCACTTCGTCCGTCGCCTCGGGATTTCCCAGATAGCCGAGCATGACGGTCGGGCCGGAGATGCAGAGCTCGCCGACCGCGTCGATCGGGAGCTCGTGTTCCGTGCCGAGCTCGCAGATCTTCACCAGCGTGTCCGGGAACGGAAGTCCGATGCTCCCGACCCGGCCTCCCTCGAGCGGCGTGGCGATCACGGCCGTGACAGCCTCCGTCAGTCCGTAGCCCTCCAGGAGCCGCACGTCTCCGCCGCCGTCCGCGACGAGGCGTTCGAAGCGCTCGCGCACGGTCGGTGTGAGGCTGTCGGCACCCGAGAACGCCGTTCGGAGACACGACAGATCGGTTCCGCGCAGGGAAGAGTCGCGCGCGAGCGCGTCGTAGAGCGTCGGGACGCCGGCCATCAGCGTCGGCCGCTTGGTCTTCATCACCTTCGCGACCTCCCCGGGGGTGAACACAGGCAGCATCACTACGCGGGCGCCCCGCATGAAGCCGGCATGGACGAGCGCGACGAGGCCGAAGCCGTGGAAGATCGGAAGCGCCGCGAGCACGGTGTCGGTCGCGTCGAGGCGAACCCACGTCGCGACCTGCTCGCCGGAGCAGACGATGTTGCGGTGGCTGAGCATGATGCCCTTCGGGGTGCCCGTCGTCCCGCCCGAGTAGAGGATCGCCGCAAGGCTGTCAGGATCGGGAGCGACCTCGGCGGCACGGGGCGACCGCGACATGACGTCGGCCCACCAGCGCACTCGCTCGTCCGTGGGGACCTTGGGGGTCTTGCGTCCGCGCGCCAGCCAGTAGGCGAGGCGCTTGTGCGCCGGCAGGGCGTCGGAGACCTTCGCGAGCACGAGCGTGCGGAGCGGCTTCCGCGGTCGAGCCTCCGCGAATCGGTCGTAGAACATGTCGAGGGTCAGCGCGAACGTCGAGTCGGCGATGTCCAGGTACTGCTCGATCTCCTTCGCGGTCGAAAGCGGATGGATCAGCGACGCCACGGCGCCGAGCTTCGCGGCCGCGTACAGAGGGAGGACGCCCTGCGGCGACGTCGGCATCGAGATCGTGAGCCGGTCGCCCTCCCGCAAGCCGAGCGCCGCCAGGCCGTCGGCGCAGCGGTCGACCAGCTCTCCGAGCTCGCGGTACGTCGCCTTCGCGCCGATGAAGTCGAACGCGACGGCGTCGGGGCGTTCGGAGACGGTTCGCATGAGCTCCGCGTAGATCGACACCTCCGGGTAGTCGAGCGACGGCGGCACGTCGCCGTACGAGGCGATCCACGGCCGATCGCGCGCGAACGTCGTCACGACCCTGTCGTAGCCGCGGACGAGGTCCTGACAGCCGGCTCGTGTGCAGCGGGGTCGGCGAGGTACTCACGGAGCGTGTTGGCCAGGCGAGCGGCGTGCGCGCCGTCGAGATAGCGGTGGTCCATCGTCGCCGTGATGCCGAGCATCGGCCGCACGACGACCTCCCCGTCGAGAGCGACCGGCCGCTCGCTGATCTCGGTGACGAGCGCGATGAACGGCACCCGGTAGTAGGGCGAGAGCGGCGCGTATGCGCGCTGGACGCCGAACATCCCGACGGAGGTCACCATCGCGCTGCCGAAACCGTCCCGCGGCAGCCCCCAGCGCCGGAGGTCGATGCGCAGGTCGCCGGTGATCCAGTCTGCGGCTCGAAATCCGAGGTGAAGGAGGCCCGTCGGCGTCCGGTCGATCAGCCGTTTCGCCCCGCCGAACTCGGCGTCGTCGCCGCTTCGGACTCGGCTCGCTCGCTCGGCCAACTCCCGGGCGATCTCGACAGCCGATTTCCGGTCTGCATTGCGAACCTTGACGCTCGAGAGGTCGCGACCGCCGTCGACGGCGACCACGAACGAGATGTCGACGGTCTCGCGTTGCACGAAGCGGCGCCGCGCGAGGGAGCAGTTGAGGTCCGGGTGGCGAGCGAGCGTGAAGGCGATCGCCCTGCCGACGACGTGCGTAACGGTCACATGAGCCCCGTCCGCGGCGCGGGCCTCCTCGATGAACCGGAGAATCGGCGTCGCGTCGACGTCCAGTTCCCCGTAGATCTGCGGATCACGGGGATGGGACCAGATCGCGGGGGCGACCTTGCGCCAGCCGCTCACGGCGTCTCCGGAACAGGCATGTGCGAATCGATCGGCCGACGCTCGCTCCGTCCGAACCAGAGCGAGTAGATCGCGATGGCGGCGAGGACGATCACGCCCCAGCCTACGCTCAGTGACGGCCGGGTTACGTCGGGGATCTCCCAGTCGGTCCAGCCCCTCTTGACGACTTGCTCGAGCCAGAAGTCGTTCGCGATCTCCGCGACGCCGTAGGCGAGCATGAGGCTCAGAAAGGCTGCCGTTGCGTTGCGAATCCGTGCGCCGTCGATAGCCGGTATCCGCCGCGAGAGGAGGAACGCCGTCACGACGAAGAGCACGCCGTCCATGCCGTGATGATGGCCGTGATGGACGGCCGGGTGAAGCGCCCACACACCGGGCTGAGACCGCAGCTCGCCCGTCTGCCAGATGCTTCCGAGCACCGGGACGCCGTCGAGCGAGAGCCCGAGGTCGGCGAGCATCCACGGCACCGCCGCGACGAGAGCCAGAGCCGTGACCCCGATCCGGAGGCGGTCGCCTGTCGCCCGGAAAACCGGGATGGGCGGGTCGACGCCCCGGCTGCGTGCGAGCGCGATGGTCAACGCAACCGCGACCGCCACCCCGAGCGCCGGCAGCGCGTTGACCGCCTTTGCGTCGAGGTCGGCCTGGTCGACGACGCCGGGCCAGAAGACGACCGAGCAGAGGAGAAGGCCGGCGATGCCCGCGGTCCTGACCGTCAGTCCCGCGACACGGTCGAGCGCGAGCAGGATGATCGGGAGCGCGATCAGGGCGACGGGGTAGTTCAGGAAGACGAGGACCCGCCCCACGGCAGCGTCCGGACCGGTGCCCGAGACGTGGTAAAGGTCGTCAGCCGGGAGGCGGCTGTACGTGACGAAGATCTCGGCCGCGACGAAGAGGACGAGCGCCCAGACGACGACGAGCTCCGGCGGTACACCCCGCCGGAATCGCGTCCGCATTCCGGCCTCAGAAGCGATCGATACACGAAATCAGACAACCCGACGCCTTTCAAGCTCGGGTGCGGCGCAGTCGACATCGACGGCGCCCCGGTGGGGTCGTGGCGTGAAGCTAAACTGGAGGGCATGGAAACCGCGACGTTTGCTGCGGGCTGCTTCTGGGGCGTCGAGGCGACCTTCCGTCAGCTGGAGGGCGTCACCGCGACCCGCGTCGGCTACACCGGTGGTCAGACCGAGAACCCGACGTACGAGGACGTGTGCACCGGCAGGACCGGCCATGCCGAGGCACTCGAGGTCACCTTCGATCCGGAGAAGATCTCCTACGAAGAGCTCCTCGACGTCTTCTGGGCGAATCACGATCCGACGACGAAGAACCGTCAGGGCTGGGACGTCGGACACCAGTACCGCTCCGCGATCTTCTTCCACTCGCCGGAGCAGGAGGCGGCCGCCCGCGCGTCGGCGGCGCGCGTGGACGAGGGCCTACGCTGGCCGAAGAAGGTGACGACCGAGATCGTCCCGGCGTCGACCTTCTGGGAGGCCGAGGACTACCACCAGCGATATCTCGAGAAGCGCGGCCAGGCGAGCTGCACGGTCGCGCTCCGCGCGAGCTAGCTCAGAGCCATCCGCGCGGCCTCGAGCCGTTGTTCCTCGAGGCCCGCGCGCTGGCGCTCGGCTCGCGCGACCAGCTCGCCGAGCGGAGGCGACGTCGCGTCGTCGGCGATGTCCGTCGACTCACGGAGGTTTCGCCACAGCACGAGCTTGCCCTCGACCCCGAGCGCAAGGCCCTCGAGCTCGAGCAGGCGGCTGAGCGGCGAATACTTCGTTATCTCTCCGTTCAGCTTCAGGCGGCCGAACCGCTCGGCGACGACCGCGAGGGCGGGTTTCATGCTGCTGCGCCTGAGCCCGAGCGCGTCGATCAGCCGCACGAGCGAGGCGCGGTCCTCGGAGATCTCGCGCTCGAGGCGCTCGAGGAAGTCCCCGAAGGCGTTTCCGCGGTTCGCTCGGTGGGCCCGTCGCGCCAGCTCGCGACCGAGGGTCGCGCCGGCGAGATGGTCGTTGAGGTAGACGGTGAGGAGCCTGTCGTTCATTCCCAGCCCAGCTCGACGAGCCGGTCGTCGTCGATCCCGAAGTGGTGTGCGAGCTCGTGGAGCACTGTGATCCGGATCTCCTGCTCCAAAACGTCCGGGTCGTTCCCGAACTCCTCCTCGAGCGGAAGCCGGTAGACCGCGATCTTGTCCGGGAGCGCGCCCGCGTAGCCGCCGTCGCGCTCTGTGAGCGGGATCCCGAGATAGAGCCCGAAGAGGTCGGGGTCGTCCTCGTTCTCGTCCTCGACGACGATCTCGACGTTCGACATGGCGCGGCGGAGGTCGGGCGGGAGCGTCTCGAGCGCCTGCCGGACGCGCGCCTCGAAGTCCATCAGTACGCGGTTCGCACGCGCGGCGGCCTGCCGGCCGAGAAGAGCTTCACCGTCAGGAACCCGAATGCGAAGCCGCCGATGTGCGCGAAGTACGCGACGCCGCCCCCGGCCTCGGGGTGCGTAAACGAGTAGCCGCCGGTCACGAGCTGGAAGACGAACCAGATCCCGAGGTAGAGGAACGCCGGCAGCTCGAAGAAGAAGATCGGCAGCATCCAGGTGAGCACTCGCCCGCCCGGGAAGAGGAAGATGTACGCGCCGAGGACGCCGGCGATCGCCCCGCTCGCTCCGATGTTCGCGATCCTGCCGGCCGACTCCGGGGCAAAGCCGAGGGTGACCACGGTCTGAGTCGCCGTCGCCGCGATTCCGGAGAGGAAGTAGAAGACGAGGAAGCGCGGGCGGCCGAACGTGTCCTCGACGTTGTTGCCGAAGATCCAGAGGAAGAGCATGTTCCCGAGGATGTGCTCCCAGCTTCCGTGCATGAACATCGACGTGAAGACGTTCTCGAACCACGGGCCGCCGATCTGGCGGCACTCCCCGACGACCTCGCACGGCTGGTAGCCGCCGTCGTGGATCGAGGCCTGGAGGCCGTGTCCGCCCGCATGCTGGTAGAAGATCCAGACCGCCGCGTTCGCGACGATCAGCGCGACGGTGAGGATCGGGAACCGGCGGGTGGGGACGTTGTCCTTGAGCGGGAGCACGTCGCGCTACCGGATCACGAGGGCCATGAGGGCCTTCTGGGAGTGGAGCCGGTTCTCCGCCTGGTCCCAGACGGCCGAGCGCGGACCGTAGAGGACGTCCTCGGTGATCTCCTCGCCGTAATGGGCCGGAAGGCAGTGGAGCACGATCGCACGCTCGGACGCGAGGGAGACGAGCCCCTCGTCGATCCCGAAGCCGGCCAGATCGCGTAACCGCCGCTCCCGTTCCTCGTCCTGGCCCATGCTCGTCCAGACGTCCGTGTAGAGGACGTCGGCGCCCTCCGCCGCCGCGCGCGGATCGTGCGTGACGCGCACGGACGCGCCGGAGGCAGCCGCGGCGTCCTGGGCCCACGAGACGACCTCGTCGTCGGGCTCGTATCCCTCGGGCACGGCGGCGGTGAAGTCCATGCCGAGCTTCGCGCAGGCCACCATGAGCGAGTGGCAGACGTTGTTCCCGTCGCCGACGTAGACGACGCGCACGTCCTCGAAGGTCCCGAGCTGCTCACGGATGGTCATCACGTCGGCGAGAGCCTGGCACGGATGGAACTCGTCGGTCAGGCCGTTGATGACGGGCACGTCGGCGTGCTCGGCGAGCTCGTCGACGTCGGCCTGCCGAAACGTCCGGATCATGATCGCGTCGAGATAGCGGGAAAGGACGCGGGCCGTGTCCTTGATCGTCTCGCCGCGGCCGAGCTGGAGGTCGCCTGCTGCGAGGTACAGGCCCGTACCGCCGAGCTGCGAGATGCCCACCTCGAAGCTCACGCGCGTCCGCGTGGACGGCTTCTGGAAGATCATCCCGAGCGTCCGGCCCTCCAGGACCCGGTGGGCGACTCGTTCGCGCTGGCGGGCCTTCAGCCGGTCGGCCAGGTCGAGGAGGGAGAGCAGCTCGCCCGGGTCCCAGTCGTGCACGCGCAGGAAGTCCCTGCCCTTGAGATGGACGGCCATCACGCGCGGGATCCTAGCTTCAAACGCAAACTTGACAAGATAAGACTAAGGTTTTATCATCGCAATGCGATCACATCGACGAGTAAGGAGGGTTGCGATGGCAATCGTACGTTTCGAGCCGTTCCGTGAGCTCGCCGCCCTTCAGAACGAGATGGGCCGGTGGATGAGCCAGGTGACGGGGTCCCAGCCGCCGGCGAACGGCGGCACCGGCTCGTCGTGGCTGCCGGCGGTCGACGTCTGGGAGACCGACTCCGAGCTGGTGCTGTCCTTCGACCTCCCGGGCATCCCCGAGGATCAGATCGACGTCGAGCTCGAGGACAACGTCCTCACGGTCACCGCGCAGCGCGAGCGCACGCAGGAGACGTCCGGCGATCGGTTCTACCGCTTCGAGCGCCGCTTCGGGACGTTCTCCCGGAGCGTGACGCTTCCGCCCGGCGTGGACGAGAACGCGATCGCGGCGGACTACTCGAACGGCGTGCTGGAGGTCCGGGTCCCGAAGCCCGAGGAACAGAAGCCGAAGCGGATCCAGGTCGGCACCTCTCAGGGCGCGATCGAGGGGAAGAGCTCCCGCAAATAGGGCGCGCACGCCCGCCCGCGGCGGCAGGAGACCACTCACGGAGCCGAGGCCGGGACGATTCGCGTCCCGGCCTCGTTGCGCTTCAGGGCGTCTGCGCTCGTGATGAGAGCGCGGCCGCCTGTCTCGCGGACGAACGCGAAGGCCGCCTCGACCTTCGGTCGCATGCTGCCCTCGGGCAGCTCGTCGAGGATCGCGTCGTCGCGACCCGGCACGAGCTCGCCGACGGCCTCCGCGGCGTCGGTCCCGAACCCGCGGAACACGCTCGCGACCTGGGTGAGGACGACGAGCTGACGGGCACCGAGGAGCGAAGCGAGCAGGGCTGACGCCCGATCCTTGTCGATGACCGCGTCGATCCCCTCGTAACCGCCGTTGCGGGCGAGGACGGGAATCCCGCCTCCGCCGGCTGCCACGGCGACGACGCCTGCGTCGACGATCGTCCGGACCACGTCGAGCTCGACGATCCCCACCGGGCTCGGCGAGGGCACGAGGCGCCTCCAGCCGCGACCGGAGTCGGGGACGACCTTCCAGCCGCGCTCGTGCTGGAGCTCGCGCGCCTGTGCCTCGTCGTAGAAGGGCCCGATGGGCTTCGTCGGCTCGCCGAAGGCCGGATCGCCCTCTTCGACCACGACGTGCGTGAGGACGACGGCCACGGGAAGGTCGAGCTCGCGGCGCAACTCGGCTTCGACGAGCGCGCCGATCTCCGCTTGCGTCTGTGCGACTGCGATCCAGAGCGGGAGGGGCGGGACCTCTGCGCTGCCGAGCTCCTGCCGGAGGAGCTCGTTGCCGACCTGCGGCCCGTTTCCGTGCGTGACGACGAGGGGGCCCGCCTGGGCGAAGCGCTCGAGCACCGGCGCCGTGCGGGCGAGGTTCGCCCGCTGCTCGGCGGCCGTCCCACGCTCGCCGGGGCGCAGCAGCGCGTTTCCGCCGAGGGCGACGACGGTCAGCATCGTTCCTCTTTTCGGGGGCGGGTGCTCGTGCTCCTACGTGAGCGCGGGCGCGGACTCGATGATCCCGCGCGCTGTGAGGATCCCGGCGAGGGTCGGCTCCCCGAGCTCCTCGAGCTTGTACGTCACTCGGAGGGCCGGCTTCGAGACGTCGACGACTCGCCGTAGGTCGATCGGCGTTCCGATCAGGACGAGGTCGGCGTCCGAGCGGTCGATCGTCTCTCGAAGCTCCTCCATCTGCGCCCGGCCGTAGCCCATGGCCGGAAGCAGCTCGGTGACGTGCGGATAGTGCTCGAAGGTCTCGACGAGCGAGCCGACGGCGAACGGACGCGGGTCGACGAGCGACGACGCTCCATACTGCTTCGCCGCGAGCACGGCGGCGCCGTAGCCCATCTCGCCGTGCGTCAGGGTCGGCCCGTCCTCGACGGCGAGCACGCGCTTGCCGCTGATCTCCGTGGGATCGCCCTCGATCGTGTACGGGGACGCGGCACGGACGATCTCGGCGGCCGGGTTCACCGCCCGAATCGATTCCATCACCCGCTCGATTCCTTCCGGAGGAGCGCTGTCGATCTTGTTCACGACGCAGACGTCGGCCATGCGCAGATTCGTCTCACCCGGGTGGTAGCGGAGCTCGTGGCCGGCGCGATGCGGGTCGCAGACGACGACGTGGAGATCGGGGGCGATGAACGGCGTGTCGTTGTTGCCTCCGTCCCAGAGGATCACGTCCGCCTCTTCCTCTGCGCGGGCGAGGATGGCCGCGTAGTCGATCCCCGCGTAGACGAGGTTGCCCTCGGCGAGATGCGGCTCGTACTCCTCGCGCTCCTCGATCGTGCAGTCGTTCGCATCGAGGTCGGCGTACGTCTCGAAGCGCTGTACCGCCTGCTTCGTGAGGTCGCCGTACGGCATCGGGTGGCGCAGGACGGCGACGCGGTGGCCGGCGCCGCGCAGGACGGCGGCGACGTGGCGTGTCGTCTGACTCTTTCCGGAGCCGGTCCTGACGGCGCAGACCGCGACGACGGGCCGCGACGACGCCAGTTCGGTCGAACGCGGCGAGAGGAGCCGGAAGTCCGCACCGGCGGCCATCGCCGTCGACCCAACGTGCATGACGTGCTCGTGCGTGACGTCGGAGTAGGAGAAGACGACCTCGTCGACGCGCTCGCGCCCGACCAGGTCGGCCAGCTCGGCCTCGGGGACGATCGGGATCCCCTTCGGATAGCTCTCCCCGGCGAGCTCCGGGGGGTAGGTGCGCCCTTCGATGTCCGGAATTTGCGTCGCCGTGAACGCGACCACCTCGGCGTCGTCGTTCCCGCGGAAGATCACGTTGAAGTTGTGGAAGTCCCGGCCCGCGGCGCCGGCGATCACGACTCGTCTCACGTTCCCAGGCCCTCCTGGATTCGCTCGCCGACGGCCTCGAGCTCCAGCTCGGCACCCGTCACCTCGCGCAGGAGCTCGTCCGCGGGCATGCGCTGGCCCTCGTTCCAGAGCTCCCGCAGCAGCGACCCCGTCTCGCGCCGTGCGAGCCACTCCCGTCCGAACTCGGCTCGGAGGAAGTCGCGCAGTCGCGACTCGAACGCCCAGGCGCGCAGGTAGCTGGAGGAGTAGAAGCCGGTGTCCACGTCGGAGAGGAAGTCGCTCGTCGACGGCTCGATCTTCGTCGCCTCGCGCATCCATTCGGCGTAGCGCGACCGCATCTCGTCGAGCTCGCTGTCGCCGTGGAGCTCGAGCTCGTACAAGAACTTCGCGGCATAGCGGCGCACGAGGTACAGGAGGATCGCAGCCCCTTCGGACGCGAACACGTCGGCGCGGCCGAAGTCGAGCCGGCGCGCGAGCCAGGCCGGGTCGTTCACGAGGAGCTCGAAGAGCATGGCCCAGCCTTCGCCGACGGCGATGTCGCCGAGCCGGCGAGCCTCGACGCTGAGCTCCCGCGAGGTGTGGGCGAAGTGCTGCGCGTGCCCGGCCTCGTGGAAGAGCGAATGCCAGTCGTCCGGTCCGCCCATCGGTTGGATCACGAGCATCACCCGGTCGGGGACCTCGATCGGGGCGCAGAAGGCGCGCGGGCTCTTCTTCGGCCTCGCCTCGACGTCGAGGTGGACGTTCGGCTGCTCCTGCATGTCGATCCCGAGATCCGCGAGCGTCCGGCTCAGCGCGGGAAGCATCGCGTCGGCCGGAAAGCGGTCGTCCCACTCGGGCGCGCGGAAGAGCCGTGGCACGTCCCAGGGCTCGGCCTCTTCGAGGGAGACCGCGACGCGCCTCAGGAAGAGCCGGTCGAGCGCGGCCACGTACTCGTCCTCGGTGTCCGCGAGGAAGCGCTCGCACTGCGCGGCGAGCTCGTCGAGGTGGAAACCGAAGCGCTCGTAGAGCTCCCGGTACGTGTGTGCGCCGAGCTTCCGAACGGCGTCGCGACGCAGCTGGGCGGCCCGGAGGTGGTGCGGGTTTAGGTGCTCGTCGGCAAGCTTTCGCCGCGCCTCCTCGAGCCGTCGCCTGCGTTCGCGGTCCGGCTCGTTCGCGACCGCCGGCCGCAGCATGCGATACCCGAGGTGCCGGCCGTCGACGTCCGTCGACAGGGTTGCCTCGAGGCGCGCGATCTCCTCGGTCTCCGCCCGCGTCAGGCTGGAGAGATAGCCCTCGCACGCGAAGCGCCACAGCTCGCGCTCGCCCGCAGGTCCGTTCCGGCCCGCCGGCGCGAGACGCTCACACGCCTCCAGAGTGACGAGATCGGCGTGCCGCTCGTAGATCGGCTCCAGCTCGAACTCGTCTTTCAGCCCCGCGTAGTGCCGGTAGAACTCCGCGTCGAGGGCTGCCATGAACCGGTCGACCTCGTCGCGGTACGCATCGAGGTCCGCCGCCATCGGTTGCTTAGGATACCCCGCCGTGTTTCGCGAGTTCGAGGTCAAGACCAAACGGAAGACCCAGGTCGTGAACGTGACCGACGACGTGCGCGGCGCCGTCGAAGGCGGAGAGGAGGGTGCGGCGGCGCTGGTCTACGTGCCGCACACGACGGCCGGCGTGACCATCAACGAGGACATCGACCCGGATCTCGCGCAGGACGTGGAGATGGCCCTCGAGCACGTCGTTCGCGACGACTGGGGCTGGCGTCATTCCGACGCCGACGGCCCGAACGCTCCGTCCCACCTGCGGGCCTCGCTGGTCGGTCCCCAGGTGCTGATTCCGCTTCGGGACGGCGAGCTCGCGCTCGGCCGCTACCAGGGCGTCTTCTTCTGCGAGTTCGACGGTCCGCGGACGAGGAAGGTGTACGTCCAGACTCTTTCGTAACTCTTCGTTCCGCACCTAGTAGGAGGGCTTGGGGCGCCGGTCCGGAAGCGACCGGCGGCTAGGCTGGGCGCCCGTGGCCGCGCCCGTCTCGAAAGGACAAGAGCTCGAGCTGACGATCGACGCCCTCGCCTTCGGTGGGAACGGCGTGGCGCGCACGAACGGCTTCGTGGTCTTCGTCCGCCGGGGCTTCCCGGGAGACACCGTTCGCGCCGAGGTGACGAAGGTGAAGCGCAACCACGCCGAAGCGCGGGTGCTCGAGGTCGTCGCGCCCCGTGCGCCGAGGGTCGAGGCGCCGTGCGCTCACTACCCCGCGTGCGGCGGCTGCCGGTTCCAGGACCTGGCCTACGAGGCGCAGCTCGCGGCGAAGGCCGAGCACGTCGTCGACGCGCTCGAGCGGATCGGCGGGCTGCGCGGGTTCGAGGTCGAGCCGGCCGTCGCTGCCGAGTCGGTTTTCGGCTATCGCAACAAGCTCGAGTACTCGTTCACACAGACACCTGCCGGCGTGGGGCTCGGGCTGCACAAGGCCGGTCGCTGGGACGAGGTGCTCGACGTCGACCGCTGCTGGCTCACGACGGATCTCGGGAACGAGATCCGGAACGTCGTTCGAGGGTGGGCGCGTGCCGAAGACCTGCCGCCGTACGACCAGGAGCGCCAGACCGGGTTCCTACGCCATCTCGTCGTGCGCGAGGGGCGCAACACGGGGCAGGCGCTGGTCGTCCTCGTGACCGCTCCCGGCCAGTTCGACGCGGCGGATTCGTTCGTGGAAACCCTCCGGGCTCTGCCCGAAGTCCGCTCGATCCACTGGGCCGTCAACGACCGGCCGGCGGAGGTCACGAACGTGCCGAGCCGGCTTCTCTGGGGCGTGGAGGCGATCGAGGAGGAGATCCTCGGCCGCCGCTATCGCATTCGGCCGAACGCGTTCCTGCAGACGAACACGCAGATGTGCGAGGTGCTCTACCGGGTCGCGATCGAGTACGCCGCGCTCACTGACGGGGAGACGGTCTACGACCTCTACTGCGGCATCGGGACGATCGGCCTCTCGGTCGCCGAGGACGCGCTCACCGTCTGGGGCGTCGAGGCCTCGGAGGAGGCCGTCGCGTGCGCGCTCGAGAACGCCGAGCTGAACGGCGTCACGAACGCCGCGTTCTTCGCGGGCGACGTGGCCGACTCGCTCGAGGAGCTGCTCGAGCGGTCGGGCAAGCCCGACGTCGTCTTCCTCGACCCGCCGCGCGCCGGGCTCTCGGGCAAGACGCTCCGCGGTGCGGGAGAGCTCGGCGCCGAGCGGATCGTCTACGTCTCCTGCAACCCGACGACGCTCGCAGGGAACGCGCGCGTGCTCACCGCCGAGCTCGGCTTCCGGCTCGAGCGTGTCCGGGCGGTGGACATGTTCCCGCACACACCGCACGTCGAGAGCGTGGCGCTGTTCACGCGCGCGTGACGCGGCCGCCGACGACTCCGCGCCAGATGAGATCGGCGTTCGCGGCCACGAACGCGAGCGAGAGCAGCGGCAGGGCCGCGACGCCTGCACGGCCGAGCCCGACGGCGAGCGCGAGCGTCCCGCCGAACGAGGCGACCATGAGCGCCCAGGTGAGTCGCGTCCGGAGCCCGAAGCGGCGCGTCGCCGCGAGGAAGAGCGAGAAGAACAGTACGTCGGGCAGGCCGAGCTGCGCCGAAGACTGCTCGCCGGGGACGGGAAAGAAGATGCTGAGCGCGTCGAAGACCTGCGGCTTCTCCTCCGTGATCACCTTCGTCGGGCCCTGGGCAACCGAGTAGAGGTCGACCGGGACGATGAGCAGGGCGACGAGCACGACCCAGCTCACGTGCTCGAAGAAGAGGAGGAACCACCAGCCGACCGTGACGACGGCTGCGAACTTCGTGAAGTTCGCGGCGACGTCGAACCCGGCGACGTGCAAGAGGACGGTGAGGAGGGCGAAGGTCACGAAGGCGAGGACGAGCGGCCCGGAAGGGAGCCGGTCGCGGAGGGGAAGGGCGAGGAGCACGAGCCCGAACATGGCCGGGAAGAGCGCAAGGGAGACGAAGACGACATACGGCCAGTCGGAGAGCCCGGGGAGATCCGGGGCGACGGCGTAGTAGACGGCGAGCGCGGCGAGAAGGACGCCGGCTAGTACGGCGGCTGCTCCGCCCACCAGGGGCCGATCGCCTTGAACGAGTCCCAGAGCGCCCGCTTCGCCCGCTGCTCGTCCAGCGAGGAGTCGATGTCCGGGCACACGAGCGCGTCCATGGTCGGCGTCAGGTGCTGGATCTCCCCCGGCTTCTCCTGGATCGTGGCGGCGAGCGGAAAACGGACGGCGTTCAGGCACGCCAGAGCATCTTGCCCCAAGACCACGACGAGCTTCGGCTGGACGACATGGAGCTCGCGCAGGAGGAACTCGTGCGCCTCCTCGTCGGGCTGGCCGTCGTACTTGACGCAGTTCGTGCCGTAGATCGCCATCGGGTCGACCCGGAGCCGCTGAATCGACTTGAGCACGGCCTGGCCCGTGCGCCCGAAGAAGGCGACGCCCTCCTGCACCTCGGCCGGCTGCGGAGAGTGCTTCAGAAGGAAGATGTCGGCCTGCGGATGTCCCGACCCGAGCACCGGCACGCGCTCCGAGCCGGCGGCCTGCGCGACGTCGTGACCGAGCTTGTTGATCTCGGCGATCGCCTTCTTCAGGTAGCGCTCGGAGATGTCGTCCGTCGACACGGGCACAGGAGGCAAAGCCTATTTCGCGGTCCGCGCGATACGTTCCTACCGGACCGCTGCCTTTGCCCGCCTTTCCCGTGCCTGCGCGACCCATTTCAGCCCCTGGAGATAGACGAGGGACTTCGGGCGCCTCACGACCTCCGCACTCTGGAGGCTGAGCAGAAACTCCTCCGGGCCTTCGAAGCGACGCATCCGGACGAGCCCGGTGCCGACTCCTTGCAGGACGTGGGCGTCCGATCCGGCGCCCATGGTCAGGTTGTACTTCCGCGCGAAGCGGAGCGCTTCGTCGTTGAAGGCGTCCCGAAGCAGGCGCGCGTTGTACACCTCGAAGACGTCGATCTCGGGCAGGTGCCGGTGCAGGGTCCGCACGTCGGGAATCGTGTGCATGCGGTCGAACGGGTGGGGGAGGTAGACGAGGCCGCCCTGCTCGCGGATCGCCGCGATCGTCTCGTCCATCGACATGCCGGGGGCGATCTCCTCGTCCACGAAGAGCCCGATCACCTCGCCCTGTCCAGCCGTCTTCACCTCCTCGCCGGGGATCACGGTCAGCTGCCGCGCGCCGGAGAGCCGGAGGGCTTCCTGTGCACCGGTGAACGCGTTGTGATCCGTGATCGCAACCGCGCCGAGGCCGGCCGCCTCGGCGTGGTCGAGGAGGTCTGCCACGGGAATCGAGCAGTCGTACGAGTGCTCGGTGTGCAGATGGAGGTCGCAGAGGATCGTGTCGCGGCCCCCCGGCCCGAGCAGGCGGGCGGGCGGGCGCCGCCGCGTCGCGACCGTGCGGTAGATGGTCTCGAGCTCGTCGCCCAGCCGGGCGGTGCTCTCCGCTTCGGCGCGTGCGCGCGCCGCCTGCGACCTCGACCTGCGCCAGTCATCGTCTTCGGCGAGCCGGGCCATCGCTGCGGCGACGAGCGCCGGCTGCTCGGCGGCCGCGGGTGGATCGACGACCGGGACGCCCGTGGCCTCGGCCTCGGCGCGCAAGCGATCGACGCCTCTCGTCGCCGGGACGAAGCCGGCCGCCCCCGCGAGCTCGGCGGCCCGCTCGCCGCTCTCGAAGGCGCGCCTGACGAGCACTCGTCCGGCCAGCGCGATCGGCACGTACGGGCGGCCGCCGAGCGGTCGCGTCCGGAGGACGACGAGCTCCCACTCGGGCAGCTCGCGCAGCGCGCGAATCGCCGTGGCAGCGCGTGCGGCATCCTCCGATCGCCACTCGAGGACGAAACGTCGCCGCTCCTCGGCCGGCCGGAACTGCATGAGGTCGATGCCGAGCGGCAGGCGCGTGTAGTCGCCCGGGAAACGCTCGCGTGCGGCTTCGAGGGCCGCCTCCGTCGTGGCCGTGAGCGCGTCGAGTCGAGCGAGCAGCTTCTGCCGCTGCGCCTTCCCGGGCGGATAGCCGAGGCGCTCCGCCGAGTGGAAAGTGGCGACAGTCAGCCCGCGAGCCTTGCGTACCGCGACGTTCGCGAGGCTCGGCACCCCCGGGTCGTGCACGTGGACGACGTCGAACCGGTCGGCCGAGAGGACGAGCTCGAGCGCCGCCTGGACGCCGACGGGCAGGCCGATCCGGCTGCGCCGCGAGACGCGCACCGCGGGCGAGAGCGCGACGAGCCCTTCCAGCGGCCTTCCCTCGCGCAGGAGCCGGCGGAGCGCCCGGCGGCCATTGGCCAGGTCACGGGCTCGCGTCGAGGGCGCCACGACCACGACCTCGTGCCCACGCCGCTCGAGCTCGGCGGCCGAGGCGGAGACGTGGTCGTTCACGGAGTGGGGCGCCGACCACGCGAACGGGGTCACGATGCAGACCCGGAGGCCCATCCGGGGCGATTCTAGGCGACGGCGGCGCGCGTCTTCTTGACCGCGTTCTTCTTGATGAACGTCTCCACGAGGTCGTGTGCCTCGTCGTCGGCGATCTGCCGCGGTGGCGACTTCATCAGATACGAGCTCGGTCCGTCGAGCGCGCCTGCGATGCCGTTGTTCAGGGCGAGCTTCGCCATCCGGACGGCGTCGATCACGATGCCGGCCGAGTTGGGCGAGTCCCACACCTCGAGCTTGAGCTCCACGTTCAGCGGCACGTCGCCGAAGGACGAGCCCTCCATCCGGATGTACGCCCACTTGCGGTCGGTCAGCCACGGGACGTAGTCGGACGGCCCGACGTGGACGTTCTCCGAGCCGATGTCGTAGTCGAGCATCGACGTGACCGCGTTCGTCTTCGAGATCTTCTTCGACTCGAGGCGATCGCGCTCGAGCATGTTCAGGAAGTCCGAGTTGCCGCCGACGTTCAGCTGCATCGTGCGGTCGAGGTGCACACCGCGCTCGCGGAAGAGGCTCGTCAGGACGCGGTGGGTGATCGTCGCGCCGACCTGGGACTTGATGTCGTCGCCGATGATCGGCATGCCGGCCTGCTCGAAGCGGCGGCGCCAGTACGCCTCACGCGCGATGAAGACGGGCATGCAGTTCACCATCGCGCACCCGGCGGCGAGGATCTGCTCCGTGTACCACTTGGTCGCCTCCTCGGAGCCCACCGGCAGGTAGTTGACGACGACGTCTGTGCCGGTCTCCTTGAGGATCCCGACCACGTCGTCCGTCTCTCCGGGTGCCTTCTCGACGACCTCGGCGAGGTACTTGCCGATTCCGTCGTGCGTCATGCCGCGCGAGACCTTGATCCCCGTCTTGGGGACGTCGGCGAACTTGTACGTGTCGTTCGGGCGCGCCCAGATCGCGTCGGCGAGGTCCTTCCCGACCTTGTCAGTGGTGACGTCGAACGCGGCCGTGAACTCGATGTCCCGGACGTGGTAGCCGCCGAGGTCGACGTGCATCAGGCCCGGCACGAAGGCGTCCGGGTCGGCGTCCGCGTAGTACTCGACGCCCTGGAGCAGCGAGTTGGCGCAGTTGCCGACGCCGATGAGCGCGACGCGAACCTTGTCCTTGGAACGAATCTTCCCGTTGCCGTTCTGCGTGCCGTTCGTGTGAGCCATTCTTCCCTTCCGTCGTGGGGGCCTGAGGTGCGTTCCGAGCTCCTCCGCAAGGGCCCGGACGATCACCTGGTTCGTCGTCCCGTCGGTCCTCGTCGCCGTCGCCTTGAGCGCGACCTTGAGCCGAGCGGGCATCCGGAGTAGCACGACGCCGCTGTCGCCGGGAGGCGACCCCTTGCGGCCGCTCGGCGTGAACGGGACGTCGAAGCGCGACGCGAGGATGCCGACCGCGACGTCGTTCATCGTGCTTTCGCGGCGGGAGACCTCGTGCGCAAGTCGCCGCTTGAGCTCGGGCGGCATGCGGACGAGAACGCTTTTGCTATCGCTTTTGGCCATCTGCTAGCAGAGTGAGTCTGCTAGCACTATAGCGCCTTTGTGCTATCGCCGTGGGTCGTTGTGCTAGCCGCGGAGATCCTCGAAGCCGTCTGCCAGCTGGCGGCGCACGGAAAGGATCCGCTGGACGACGGTGACCCACGCGAGGACGGTGAGGACGGCAATCGCCCACGGGAGCGCGCCGAGCGGGGCCAGGACCAGGCCGGCCGAGATGATCACCACTCGCTCGGTCCGCGTCCCGAAGCGCCCGACGTCGCCGCGCAACCCGAGCGCCTCCGCGCGGGCGCGCGTGTAGCTCACGAGGAACGAGCCGGCGAGCGCCGCGAACGTGAGGGCGAGCGCCCACTCGTTCCCGTCGCGCATGAAGACGAGCGCGATCGCGCCGAGCATGAAGGCCTCGCCGACGCGGTCGACGGTCGAGTCCAGGAATCCTCCGAACGGGGTTCCGAGGTTCCGCGTCCGCGCGAGCGCTCCGTCCAGGATGTCGAGGATCGAGCCGACGACGAAGAGCGCCGCCCCACCGAGGAAGAATCCCCAGCCCCGGTACTCGAAGTACACGAGCACGGCGCCGGCGATGCAAAGCGCCACGCCCGCGGCCGTGAGCGCGTCGGGCGTGAGACGCGTCTTCTCGCCCAGCTGGTCCACGGATCGCCCGGCCAGCCTGCGCACCTCGTCCTTGTAGGTCCGCGGCACCGCCGGCGGAGCTTCCTTCATCGCCGGCTTACCAGCGGCGCGTCGTGACGACCGCCGGGACCTGTGCGTTGCGGCTTTCGAGCCACGCCAGCCAGGTACCCGCGAGCATGGCGACGCAGACCCCGGCCGCGACGTCCAGCCAGTAGTGGTTGCCCGTCGCCATGACCGAGAACCAGACCCAGCTCGGCCAGAGCGTCCACGCGAGCTTCGCCCAGCGGCTGCGGACGAGGCTCGCCATGAAGAACCCGATGATGAGGGCGTTCGCCGAGTGGATGCTCGGCATCGCCGCAAACTGGTTCGAGGCGAGCTCGACGAGCCCGGACCCGTGGTTTACGGCCCCGGAGGAGGCAAGCGTGTCGACGAAGCCGTCCTCCGGGAACATCCTCGGCGGTGCGGTCGGCACGAGGACGTAGCCGACGAGGGCAAGCAGGTTCGTCGCGAAGACCCAGTTGCGCGCGCGGAGGAAGACGTCGTTGTGGCGCAGGTAGATCCAGAGGAGGGCGAAGCCGAGCACGACGAACTGGGACAGCCAGTACGTCCAGTTGACGGCCTGCAAGAGCAAGCCGCCGGTCTCGGTCACCACGCGCTGGAGATCGGGCTCGATAAGCGTGTGCAGGGCGCCCTCGATTCGGATCACGAGCACGCCGTTCAGGAACGACCGCAACGGGTCGTGGTCGGTGATCCCGCGCGCGATCTGGTAGAGCAGGCCGAAGCCGAACCAGAGCGCGAGTTGGAACATGAAGTCTTTCGGCCCGCGTGGAAGGGCGTGGCCGAGGCGGCGGAGCATGGGACGATTCTTCCAGATCCGGACGGCGTCCCGCGGCGGTAGTTAGCGGGCGCTAGCCGCCGATCTGGGACATCGACCGGTTCGCCCTGACGAAGCCCTTCTCGTTGATCCTGTGCTTCAGCTCCTTGTGCGCGACGGCGTCGCGGATCAGGGCTTCGACGTCGGCATCGGTCGCTCCCTCACGCAGCGGCGCCTTCAAATCCCAGTCGCGCCGAGAGAAGAGGCAGGTCCGCAGACGGCCGTCAGCCGTGAGCCGGATCCGGTCGCACGTCGAGCAGAAGGGCTCGGAGACCGGGTTGACGAAGCCGATCTCGCCGCTGGGCGACCCCGGCGGTGGCGGGGAGGTGGGGTCGAGACTCATGTCGGCGAAACGGAAGCGGCGCGCGGTCGACGACGGCTTCGCGGGGATCTCCTCCAGCGGCCAGTGCTCTTCGATGAGGGCGCGGATCTCGGCGCCGCTCAGCACCTGATCGGCGTCCCAGCGCTCGTCGGCGTCGAGAGGCATGAACTCGATGAAGCGGACGACGTAGGGCTTTCGGCGTGCGAGCTCCGCCAGCGCGGGGATTTCCGTCTCCGTGAAGCCGCGGATCGCCACGCAGTTCACCTTGATCGGGGCCAGCTCGGGGTAGCGCTCCGCCTCGGCGAGGCCCCGGAGGACGCGGTCGAGGGCGTCGCGGCGCGTGATCTCCGCGAAGCGGACGTGGGAGAGGGAGTCGAGCGAGACGTTGATGCGGCTCAACCCGGCCTCGACGAGCGGGCCGGCGAGCCGGTCGAGGAGAACGCCGTTCGTCGTCAGCGAGAGGTCGTCGACGCCCGGAGTGGCGGCAAGCATCCCGACGAGGACGGGCAGCTCGCGGCGGACGAGCGGCTCGCCGCCGGTCAGGCGAATCTCGTCCACGCCCATCGCGGCCATGACGCGCACGAGGCGCTGGATCTCCTCGAACGAGAGCACCTCGTCTCGCGGAAGCCACTCGAGGCCCTCCGCGGGCATGCAGTACCGGCAGCGGAAGTTGCACTTGTCCGTCACTGAGATCCGGAGGCTCTTGATCTCGCGTCCGAAGCTGTCGACCAACTGCTCCACGGCTGGAACGCTACCCCAGGCTGTTAGAGGCGGCACCTGCCGGGGAACCACCTAAGGCGAAAGGAGGGTCTATGGCTCCCGATTGGGACGAAGTCGAGGGCAAGGCGAAGCAGGTCGAGGGCAAGGTCACCGGCGATAAGAGCCGCGAGGCCGAGGGCGACGTCCAGGAGGGCTGGGGCAGCCTCAAGGACAAGGCCGGCGACGCCGTCGACGACCTGAAGGACGACGACAAGGATCGCGTCTAGCCGTCCACGCACGGCGTAGCGGTCTATTGAAAGCGTACGAGGGCGCCTCACGGGGCGCCCTCGCTCTTTCTACCGAAGGCGGGAAGCAGGAAAGTCGCGCGCTCGTTTGGGAATCTCGGTGGACGCGCACGCCGAAGCCGGCCCGACGCGTGCGCGGATCGCGCTCGGGCTCCTGACGATCTACGTTGTCTGGGGCTCGACGTTCGCGGCGGTCGCGATCGCCGTCCGCGACCTGCCCCCGCTGGTCGCGATGGGTCTGCGTCACGTCACCGCCGGCACGATCCTGCTCGGTTGGAGCGCCAGGCGTCCTGGAGCGCTTCGCGAGATCGGCCGGCGCCAGCTCCTTGCCGCAACGCTCTTCGGCGGGATGCTCTTCCTCGGTTCCCACGGCGCCCTCGCATGGGCGCAGCAGACCGTTCCCTCCGGGGTGGCGGCGTTGCTCATCGCGAGCATCCCGCTCTGGATGGCAACCCTCGACCGCGTCGTCTTCGGCAAGCGGCTACATCCGCTCGCGTACGCCGGGCTCCTGAGCGGGTTCGCCGGCATCGCCCTCCTCGTCGATCCGTTCGGCGCCGGCTGGGTCGACCGTCTGGGCGCCGCGGTCATCGTCCTCTCCGCGCTTTCCTGGGCGGCCGGCTCCCTCTACTCGCGAGGCGCGCCGCTTCCGCGCACGCCGCTGGTCTCCGCGGGCCTGGCCGCGCTCTGCGGCGGCATCCTCCTGCTGACCGTCGGAGCCGCGACCGGGGAGTGGAAAGACGTCACGTTCACGGCCGACGCGCTCGGCGCGGTCGCGTATCTGATCGTCGTGGGCACGCTCGTGGGGTTCGTCTCCTACGTCTGGCTGCTGCAGCATGCCGCGACCTCGCTCGTCTCGACCTACGCATACGCGAACCCGGTCGTCGCGGTCGTCCTGGGATGGGCGTTTCTCGGCGAGGACGTGACGTGGTCGATGCTCACCGCCGGCGCGCTCATCGTCTGCTCGGTAGCGCTCATCGTCGCGACGAGCGGCGCCGAGCTCGAGCGTGGTCGCGGACTGAGGCGCCGCCGCGTCGCCGAGGCCGAAGCACACTCGTCCTGATCGAGCCGTTTACGGTTCGCGCGTGCTCGACCAGAACGAGACGCCTCTCGCGACGGCGGCCGAGGCCTTCCTTCGGGACGACATCACGCCGTTCTCGACGCCCGGGCACAAGCGGGCCGCGCACCTCGCCGACGAGCTGCTTCGGCTCGACCTGCCGCTGGCGACCGGCGCCGACGACCTGCACATGCGCTCGGGAGTTCTCGCGCGCGCCGAAGCGCTCGCCGCCGAGCTCTGGACCGCCGACCTCTGCCGCTTCTGCGTCAACGGCTCGACGCAGGGAAACCAGGCGATGACGCTCGCGCTCGGGCGCCCCGGCGAGTCGGTCGTCGCCTCGCGCAACCTGCACAAGTCGCTCTTCGCGGGCCTGGTCTTCGCCGGCCTCGCCGCCGCCTGGGTGCGGCCCGAGCTCGACCCGGCGACCGGCCTCCCGCTCCGGATCCCCGCGGAGCGGGTGGAGCGGGCGCTCGCAGAGACGCCGAGCGCAAAGGGCGTGATCCTCGTCGAGCCGTCGTACGTCGGCGCGACGAGCGACGTCGGCACGATCGCGGACGCTGCGCACGCGCGCGGCGTCCCGCTCGTGGTCGACCAGGCCTGGGGCGCCCATCTCGGGTTCCACCCGCAGCTTCCGGCTCACGCGATCGCGTGCGGCGCGGATGCGATGGTCGTCTCAGCGCACAAGACGCTCACCGGCTTCACCCAGAGCGCGCTCCTCTTCGGACGCCTGGGCGCGCTCGACCTCGCCAGGCTGGACGAGGCGTTCGAGCTCCTGCACACCACGAGCCCTTCCGCGGCGATGCTGGCGAGCCTCGACCGCGCGCGGTGGCTCATGGCCACGCGCGGCCGCGAGCTGCTCGACGGGGCCGTCCGGCTGGCTGGAATCTTCCGCGAAGCCCTCGAAGACGTCGAGGGCCTGGTGGTGTTCTCCTCCGACGATCCGACGAAGCTCGTGGTCGCGCTGGCAGGGACGGGTGCGGACGGGCTCGAGGTCGAGGCCGACCTCTTCGCCGACGGCATCCGGCTCGAGCTCGCCAACCGGGACACGCTGGTGCCGTTGCTCTCGATCGGCGACACCGACGAGACCGTCGAGAAGCTCCTGGCAACGTTGACGCAGGCCGTGGAGCGGCATCGCGGCGAGCCCCGGGCCCCGGGCGGGGCGAGTGCCGTCTGGAGCGTCGAGCCGGAGGTCGCCATGACGCTTCGAGATGCGTTCTTCGCCCAGCGCGAGTCGGTCGCCGCGGAGCGCTCGATCGGCCGGATCGCGGCCGAGACGGTCGCGCCCTACCCGCCCGGGATCCCGGCGATCGCGCCCGGCGAGGTAATAACCGCGCCCCTGCTCGAGGCTCTCCGCGAGGCGGCCGCAGGAGGAACGAGGATGGCGTACTGCAGCGATCCATCGCTCGAGCGCCTCTTCGTCGTCGTCGCCTGAGCAGGGGCCCGCTCACTGCAAGATCTGCTATAACTCGGCTTAGATTTTCTCAGCCGACAGACGACGGAGGAACATACAGGATGGCAAAGACAATCGGAATCGACCTGGGCACGACGAACAGCTGCATGGCCGTGCTCGAGGGCGGCGAGCCGACGGTGATGCCGAACGCCGAGGGCGGGCGCACGACGCCGTCGGTCGTCGCATTCACGAAGGACGACCAGCGGCTCGTCGGCGCGCCTGCAAAGCGCCAGCAGGTCACGAACCCGCAGAACACCGTGTTCTCGATCAAGCGCTTCATGGGCCGGAAGTACTCGGAGGTCTCCGAGGAGATGAAGATCGTCCCGTACGAGGTCGTCGCCGGCCCGAACGGCGACGCCCGTGTGAAGGCGGCCGGCAAGGAGTACGCGCCGCCGGAGATCTCCGCGATGATCCTGCAGAAGCTGAAGGCGGATGCGGAGGCCTACCTCGGCGAGCCGGTCACGGACGCCGTCATCACCGTTCCCGCCTACTTCAACAACGCGCAGCGCGAGGCGACGAAGGACGCCGGCAAGATTGCCGGCCTCAACGTCCTCCGCATCATCAACGAGCCGACCGCGGCGTCGCTCGCCTACGGGCTGGACAAGGAGTCCGACCAGACCATCCTCGTCTTCGACCTCGGCGGCGGGACGTTCGACGTCTCCGTCCTCGAGCTCGGCGAGGGCGTCTTCGAGGTGAAGGCCACGAGCGGCGACAACCACCTCGGGGGCGACAACTTCGACAAGGCGATCGTCGACTGGATGGTGGCCGAGTTCAAGCGGGAGCAGGGCATCGATCTCGCCCAGGACAAGATGGCGCTCCAGCGCCTCTACGAGGCCGGGGAGAAGGCGAAGATCGAGCTCTCCTCGACGACGTCGACGCAGATCAACCTGCCGTTCATCACGGCGACGCAGGAAGGGCCCAAGCACCTCGACCTGCAGCTCACGCGCGCGAAGCTGAACGAGCTCACCGCCGAGCTGCTCGAGCGGACGGTCGGTCCGACGAAGCAGGCGCTCGCCGACGCGGGCCTCGAGGCCTCGGCGATCGACCACGTCGTCCTCGTCGGCGGCATGACGCGCATGCCGGCCGTCGTGGACAAGGTCAAGGAAGTCGTCGGCAAGGACCCGCACAAGGGCGTGAACCCGGACGAGGTCGTCGCCGTCGGCGCGGCGATCCAGGCCGGCGTCCTGAAGGGCGAGGTCAAGGACGTCCTGCTCCTCGACGTGACTCCGCTCTCGCTCGGGATCGAGACGAAGGGCGGCGTCTTCAACCCGCTGATCGAGCGCAACACGACCATCCCGACGAAGAAGTCGCAGACCTACACGACCGCCGAGGACAACCAGCCCTCGGTCGAGATCCACGTCCTCCAGGGCGAGTCGGAGATGGCCGCGTTCAACAAGACCCTGGGCAAGTTCCAGCTCGTCGGCATCCCGCCGGCGCCGCGCGGCCTGCCGCAGATCGAGGTCACGTTCGACATCGACGCGAACGGGATCATGAACGTCTCGGCCAAGGATCTCGGGACCGGGAACGAGCAGAAGATCCAGATCACGGGCGGCTCGGGCCTGGCCGAGGACGAGGTGCGGCGGATGATGGCCGAGGCCGAGGCGCATGCCGGCGAGGCGCGCCAGATGCGCGAGCTCGCCGATGCGAGAAACCAGGCGGAGACGCTCGTCTACTCGACGGAGAAGAGCCTCGCCGAGCACCGCGACTCGCTCGACGCCGAGACGGTCTCGACGATCGAGAGCCGGCTGGCCGAGGTGAAGGAGGCTCTCGAAGGCGACGACGCCACGGCGATCCGCACGAAGTCCGAGGACCTCATGCAGGCCTCGCACAAGCTCGCCGAGACGATCTACCAGCAGGCCCAGGCGCAGCAGACGACCGCGGCCGCGGGTGACGGCAACGGCGCCTCGACGAGCGACGACGAAGTCGTCGAAGAGGCCGACTACGAGGTGATCGACGAGGAGGCCAAGACCTCGTAATGCCGCACGAGAGCGAGCAGACGGTCGACGAGGAGACTTCCGATCAGTCCGAGGTGATCTCGTCGCTCGAGGAGCGGGCCGCGCTTCTCGAGCGTGAGCGGGACGAGCGGATCGCGGACCTGAAGCGGGTCGCCGCCGACTTCGAGAACTACAAGAAGCGGGTCGCGCGCGACCAGGAGCGCCTGGTCGCGCGGGCCCACGAGCGTCTCGTCGACCGGCTGCTCCCCGTGCTCGACGACCTAGAACGGGCGCTCGGGGCCGCTGCGGATCACGAGGAGGCGAAGCTCGAGGAGGGGGTCCGCCTGGTCCACCGCGAGCTGAGCGAGGCGCTCGCGCGTGAGGGCCTCGTCGAGATCGAGACCGACGGCGTCTTCGATCCGCACGTTCACGAGGCCCTTCTCTCCCAGCCGTCCGAGGCCGACGAGGGCTCGATCGTCGAGGTGCTCCAGAAGGGCTACCGGCTCGGCGACCGCGTGCTCAGGCCCGCGCGAGTGGTCGTCTCGCAGGGGAGCGAGCGATGAAGGACCTCTACGACGTCCTCGGCGTCCAGAAGGGCGCCTCCGAGGACGAGATCAAGAAGGCCTATCGCAAGCTCGCGCGGAAGCATCATCCCGACGCGAACCCGGGCGACTCGGCGGCCGAGGAGCGGTTCAAGGAGATCCAGCAGGCCTACGACGTGCTCGGAGACCGCGAGAAGCGCAAGCAGTACGACACGCTCGGCCCGCGCATGTTCGGCAGCGGAGGTGGAGGCGACGGCGCCAACTTCAACTGGTCGGGCAACATCGGCGACCTCGGAGACCTCGGCGATCTTCTCGGCGGGATCTTCGGCGGCTTCGGCGGCTCGCCCGGGCGCGGACGGCGTGCTCGCACGGACACGCGCGGGCAGCGCGGCCGCGACGTCGAGACGCAGATCAGCGTCTCGTTCGAGGACTCGCTCAAGGGCCTGACCACGAAGATTCCCGTCGAGCTCGAGGTTCCGTGCTCGGCGTGCAACGGCTCGGGCGCAGAGCCGGGAACGACGCCGTCCATCTGCCCCGAGTGCCGCGGCCGGGGGGTCACGGCCGAGAACCAGGGGTTCTTCGCGCTCTCGCAGCCGTGCCCGCGCTGCGGGGGCAACGGAACCGTGATCGAGAAGCCGTGCCGCAACTGCAACGGCACGGGACGCGAGCGACGGACGAAGCGCTACACCGTCAAGATCCCGCCCGGAGTCAAGGACGGTACCCGCATCCGGCTCAAGGGGAAGGGCGAGGCCGGGTATGCGGGCGGCCCCGCCGGCGACCTGTTCGTCGTGACCAAGGTCGCTCCCTCGCCGCTCTACCAGCGCCGTGGATCGGACCTCGTCGTCGAGGTCCCCGTGACCTACGCCGAGGCGGCGCTCGGCGCGGAGGTCGAGGTGCCGACGCCCGAGGGCAAGATCTCCCTCAAGGTCCCGTCGGGCTCGCAGGACGGGAAGCTTCTGCGCGTCCGCGGGCGGGGCGTCCCGAAGCTGAACGGCGGCGGCAAGGGCGACCTGCTCGCCCGTGTCCGTGTCGTGGTCCCGACGAAGCTGAGCAAGGCGGAGCGCGAGGCGCTCGAGAACCTGCAGAAGGTCTCGCGGTCGAACCCGCGCGAGGAGATCGTCACGTGAGGGCCGACACCCGTCCCCGCTACATGATCAGCGTCGCGGCCGACCTCGTCGGCATGCACCCCCAGACGCTCCGCATGTACGAGCAGAAGGGGCTCGTGCGACCGCGCCGGACGCCCGGCAATACCCGGCTCTACTCGGAGTCCGATCTCGAGCGCCTGCGGCTGATCCAGAAGCTCACGACCGAGCTCGGGCTGAATCTCGCCGGCGTCGAGGTCGTCATGAAGCTCCAGGACGAGGTGAGCCGCCTGCGCGTGCTGCTCGAGCGCGTGCAGCGGGACGCGCGCGAGGAGGTGCGGAAGGTGCACAAGCAGTACCGCCGCGACGTCGTCCTCTACACCGACCCGAACAACCGAATCCCCGACACGAGATGGACTTCGACAAGATCACGCTGAAATCCCAGGAGGCGGTCGCGGCCGCGGCCGAGCTGGCACGTCGCCGCGGCAATCCCGAGGTCTACCCCGAGCACCTGCTGCTCGCTCTGCTCGATCAGGAGCTCCCCCGCAACCTCGTCTCTTCGGCTTCGACGCTGCGCGCCGAAGCCGAGTCGAGGCTCTCGTCGCGGCCTGCGGTCTCGGGAGGGGCGCAGCAACCACGTGTGTCGGTCGCGCTTTCCGAGGTTCTGGATCGCGCGTCAGAGGAAGCGCGGGCGATGGAGGACGATTACGTCTCGGTCGAGCACCTCCTGCTCGCGCTCGACGTCGTGCCGCGTGACGAGCTCGAGGCGAGGATCAAGGAAGTCCGCGGCTCGCAGCGGGTCACGTCCCAGGATCCCGAGGGCTCGTATCAGGCGCTCGAGAAGTTCGGCCGCGACCTGACCGCCCTCGCCGAGCAGGGGAAGCTCGATCCGGTGATCGGCCGCGACGAGGAGATCCGGCGCGTGATCCAGGTGCTGTCGCGCCGGACGAAGAACAACCCGGTGCTGATCGGCGACCCCGGGGTCGGCAAGACGGCGATCGTCGAGGGTCTCGCGCAGCGGATCGTGGCGGGCGACGTCCCGGAGGGCCTGAAGGGCAAGCGCGTCTGGGCGCTCGACATCGGCGCGCTGCTCGCGGGCTCGAAGTACCGGGGCGAGTTCGAGGAGCGCCTGAAGGCGGTCCTCCAGGAGATCCAGGCCGCGGCCGGCGAGATCGTCCTCTTCGTCGACGAGCTGCACACGATCGTCGGCGCTGGCGCCGCCGAGGGCGCGGTCGACGCCGCGAACATGCTGAAGCCGATGCTCGCACGCGGCGAGCTGCGCGCGGTCGGCGCGACGACCCTCGACGAGTACCGCAAGCACATCGAGAAGGACGCCGCGCTCGAGCGCCGGTTTCAGCCGATCCTCGTCGGCGAGCCGTCCGTCACGGACACGATCGCGATCCTGCGCGGGTTGAAGGAACGCTACGAGGCCCATCACGGAGTGCGCATCCGCGACGCCGCGCTCGTGGCGGCCGCAGTGCTGTCCGACCGCTACATCTCCGATCGCTTCCTGCCCGACAAGGCGATCGACCTCGTCGACGAGTCGGCCTCGCGCCTCCGCATGGAGATCGACTCTTCGCCGCTCGAACTCGACGAGGCCGAGCGGCGCGTGCGCCAGCTCGAGATCGAGCTCGCGGCGATGGCCAAGGAGTCGACCGAGCTCCGCGAGCCCGTCGAACGCGAGCTCGCGGACGCGAAAGCCGCGCGGGACGAGCTGGCCGCACGCTGGAGCCGCGAGAAGGAGGGGCTCGAGCGCATCAGCCAGTCCAAGCGCCGGATCGACGAGCTCAAGGTCGAGGCCGAGCGGGCCGAGCGCGCCGGCGATCTCCAGCGAGTGGCCGAGATCCGCTACGGCGAGCTGCCCGAGCTCGAGCGTGAGGTCGAGTCCGACCCGGGCTTCGACGGCGAACCGATGGTGAAGGAGGAGGTCGACGAGGACGACGTCGCGGCCGTCGTCGCGCGCTGGACCGGGATCCCGGTCGACCGGCTCCTGGAGGGCGAGACGGAGAAGCTCATCCACATGGAGGAGCGCCTCCACGAACGGGTCGTGGGCCAGGACGAGGCCGTCGAGGCGGTGGCGAACGCCCTCCGCCGCGCGCGCTCAGGTCTCCAGGACCCGAACCGTCCGATCGGCTCTTTCATCTTCCTCGGCCCCACGGGTGTGGGGAAGACCGAGCTCGCTCGCGCCCTCGCCGAGTTCATGTTCGACGACGAGCGGGCCATGATCCGCCTCGACATGTCCGAGTACCAGGAGCGCCACACGGTCGCGCGGCTCATCGGCGCTCCGCCCGGCTACGTCGGCTACGACGAGGGCGGGCAGCTCACAGAGGCGGTCAGGCGGCGGCCCTACTCCGTGCTCCTCCTCGACGAGATCGAGAAGGCGCACAACGAGGTCTTCGACGTGCTGCTCCAGATCCTCGACGACGGCCGCCTGACGGACGGGCACGGGCGCACGGTCGACTTCCGGAACGCCGTCGTGATCATGACGTCGAACGTGCGCTCGGCGGGCACTCTCCGTGAGACGTTCCGCCCCGAGTTCCTGAACCGCATCGACGAGATCGTCGAGTTCCACCAGCTGACGCGCGAGCAGATTGCCGAGATCGTCGAGCTCCAGTTCGAGCGCCTCGCCGCGCGTCTCGCCGACCGCGGCATCGGAGTCGAGCTGACCCCGGCCGCGAAGGAGGCCCTCGCCGAGGCGGGCTGGGATCCGACGTACGGCGCCCGGCCGCTCAAGCGCGCGCTGCAGCGCCTCGTCGAGAACCCGCTCGCGCTCCGGCTCCTCGAGGGCGACGTCGCCGGCGGCGACGCGATCGTCGTCGACGCCCGCGACGGCGAGATCGTCTTCGAGAAGGCGAGCGCTGCCGAGCCGGCCGCGGCGTAACGGCCCGCGCGTGTCCGGTCCTTCACCGATCGACCGTCCGCTTGCGCTCGGGGAGCTACTGGCGGAAACGGTGCGTCTCTACGGCGAGCGGACGTGGGCTGCGCTCGGCATCGGGGTCGTGGTGGCATTCGGGTTCCTGCTCGGCGCGCTCACGCACCCGACGGTCGGGCTTGCCGCGGTGTCGCTCGCGATTACGCTCGCGTACGCCGCCTCCGCGCGTGTCGTCTCGGGTGACGGCTTCCGCGAGGCGTGGGCGCAGGTCGGGCTCCGGCTCCCCGTCCTCCTGGTCCTGACCCTCCTGGTGTCGATCCCGTTCGCCCTCGCGGTCCGCTACGTGATCACGCTCCTCGCGGGGGCGGCGTGGATGGCGCTCGTCGGCTTCTCGATTCCCGCTTCCGTGCTCGAGAAGGGCGACCTCGCGGGTTCCCTACGGCGCTCGTTCGCGCTCGCACGGGTCCAGTACCTGCACGTGCTCGGGGTCGTCGCGGCCCTCGTGATCGTCGTCCTCTTGCTCGGGATCATCCTCGCGTCGGCGCTCGTGTCGTTCGCCGACAACGGGCGGGTCGCGGCGCTCGTCCTGACCCAGCTCGTCCTCTCGCCCTTCTTCTTTCTCGGGCTCGCCGTCCTGTATTTCGAGCAGACGGCAAGGGCGCTATCCTCGCGCGGCCGAGCCTGACGAAACGGAGGTTTCGATGCCGACCTACCTGATGCTGTCCACCTTGAGCGAGCAGGGTATGCAGACGCTCCGGGCGAACCCGGACCGTGTGCGGGAGGTGAACCGGGACGTCGAAGAGCTCGGCGCGAAGGTGGTGCACCAGTGGTTCGTTCTCGGCCCCTACGATTTCGTGAACATCGTCGAGGCGCCCGACGCGAAGACCGTGGCCAAGGTGGCCCTCTCGCTCGGAGCACGCGGAAGCACGGATCTCCAGTCCTTCGAGCTGATCGAGGTGGAAGACCTCGTCAGCTTGATGAGTGCCTGAGCCGGCGCGGCTGCCAGACTGGCTCGCGGCGGAGGTCGCCGCCTGGCCGCAGGACGCGTTCGGCGCGCATCAGGCACGCCTCCTCCTGCGCGACGGAAGCGTGATCGCCCCGGTCGCCATCCTCCCGAGCGGCGACATCATCGGCTGGGGGTCGGCGGGGAAGGTCGACTTCGACGCCGACGACATCGTCGCGATCGAGCGCATCGACGACTAGCCCTCCTAACCCTCGGCGGGCCCGATCCGCACGTGCAGGTGGTTGTCGTGGTGGTCGAGCGGCATCACGATCGCGGACGGGCCGTGCAGCCCCGTGTGCGGCCCGACGAAGATCCGCACGGCGCCGGAGCGAACGAAGCGGTCGACGAGATCCTGTGCGAGGCGGGGAGCGATCTGGCTCACCGCGGTCGGGGCTCTCAATTTGCGGTCGCGGCGCGGGTAGTAGACGTCCACGTCGAGGCCGTTCTGGTGTGAGAGGTGGCCGGGGCCGCCGAACCGGACACCGAAGTCCCCGCCGTGCGGGCGCGAGAGGTCGCCGACGCCGACGGGTGGCGCCGCCGGGTGTGCCGCGTGATATCCGCGGAGAACGTGCAGGACGATGCGCACGAGCCGGTCGGTTCCCCAGCGGCGCCACGGCCGGTCCGGCCGCCGGTGGAGAATCGGGTCCCACGTGAACCACGTGGGCCCCCGCGCGGGGAGCCTCACCCCGCGGACGAGGCGGCCGGCGTCGGGCAGGCCGACCGCGACCGAGGCTCGCCAGCGGACCGGCGGATACGACGGCCGCTCGGGTGCCGGCGGCGCAGCCGGAGCGAGCGCGAGGGCCAGCATCGCGAGAAGCGGCGCAAGCATCGGATTCTCTACGGCGGACCTGCGCGCTACGGTCCTGCGAAGACGCTCGGATGCCGCTCTTCGCCCTCGCCGCCATGCTCGCCGGATTCGCCGGATCTCCGCCGGGCGGTCCGCCGACCGACGTCTTCCGCCGCGAGGTCATCGGTCACTCGGTGCTCGGGCGGCCGATCCGAGCCGTCGAGATCGGAAACCCGCGCAGCTCGCGGAAGATCCTTGTCGTGGGGTCGATCCACGGCGACGAGCCGGCCGGCATCCGTGTGACGCGGTTGCTCGCACACGGACGGCATCCGCGCCGCTACGACCTGTGGCTCGTCGACACCGTCAATCCCGACGGCCGCGCGCGGCATACGCGCGTGAACGCGCGGCGGGTCGACCTGAACCGGAACTTCGGCGCGGGTTGGCGCCCGCTCGGCGTCCGCGGCGATCTCACGTACTCGGGGCCGCGTCCCTTCTCGGAGCCGGAGTCCCGCGCGGCCGCGCGCTTTGCGAAGCGCATCCGACCGGATCTGAGCATCTGGTTCCACCAGCCGCAAGCCCTCGTGCGTGCGTGGTCCGGGCGCAGCCTGAGGGCGGCCCGACGCTATGCCCGGCTCGCGGGCGTGCCTTTCCGCCGTATGCCCGTTCCCCCGGGAGCCGCGACGCGCTGGGAAGACCGGCGCCTGGCGCCGACGGCCTCCTTCGTCGTCGAGCTGCCGGCCGGGCCGCTCGGCGCAGCCGCCGCGCACCGGTACGCGCGGGCGGTCCGGCACCTAGCTCTCCGCCGATAGCCAGCGGAACCCGACGGCGTCCGCCGTAGGCGCGAGCGGGCTCGTCGGCAGGCCGGGGCGCGCGCCTCCCTCGTTGTACGAGCTGGGCGCCGTGTCGTTCGGGCCGTCCGCGTGGAAGAGAGACGCGAGGTACTGGATCTGCCCTCGTCCCGGGCCGAGCTCGAACTGACCGCCGCCGTAGAGCGCGATGCCCTCCTTCGCGCAGTGCTCGTACGCCTCGAAGAGTCCCCGGATGCTGCCGAAGCGGGACGGCTTGAAGTTGAGCGTCTGCGGCGGAAACGGGAGCCCGCGGATGTCTGCCACCGAGTGGATCGGGGCGTCCCACGTGATGCGCCGACGGTGCGGCTCGAGCACCGGCGCGGTTTCCTCGGTCAGGGCTGGGTCCTCGATCCACGCATCCGGGAAGGCCGTCGCCACGCGCGCGTAGAGCGTCGGCTCCGGGGCCTGGTCGACCGGCGTCCCGTGGTAGGCGCCCTTGAGGTCGACGATGTCGACGGCGCCCGTGGCGGCGAGATCCGCGACGACCGCGTCCGTCCAGGACGAGGTCGGATCGAGCTTGAAGCGGAGATCCGGATACGCGGCCCGCCATTCGAGGACGGGCTCCGCGGATGCGGGTTCGCCGAGGCGCATGGAGGCGACGAAGCGGAGCGGCCGAGGCTCGCGGCCCACCGCGTCTGCGAGCGAGGCGCCGGCCTGGCGGAGGGCGAGGTCGAGGGCGGCGCTCTCGAACGCCCACCGCCGGTAGGAGCGGTAGCGCTCGTCCGACGGCCCACTCGGGAAGAGCGCGAGCCTGTCGAGCAGCTCCGAGAAGCTGTCGATCGTGTGGCGCGAGCTTGCGAGCGGAAGCGTCGGCCCTTCGTTCTGGAAGGCGGCCTGGTCGTCGCCGTCGTAGGTCGGATCCTCTCCGACACCCTCGTGCCCGGCGCCGGCGAGGCGGATCACCGTCGTCCGCCGGACGAATCGCCCGACGTCGAGGGAGAGGCCCTCGAGCGAGTACGAGTCGACGACGAGCGGCAGGTTCGCTACCGCTTCGTAGAGGCTCATCGATCCGACCGGGCCACGGCGTAGGCGACCGCCACCTCGGCTGCGAGCGCGGCGTTGTCCGCGATCAGCCGGCGGTTGAGCGCGATCGTCTTCCCGCCGCTCGCCTCGTGAAGGTGGGAGAGGAGGAAGGGCGTCACGTCCGTCCCCCTGACGCCCTCGCGCTCCGCTTGCGCGACGGCCGCATCCACGAGGCCGTCGACGTCGAGGCTCTCAGCCGGAGGTTGCGCGAGGATCACGGCGGAATGGCGCGCGAGCCGCCAGTGCATGCGGGCGAGCGCCGCGGCTTCGGCTGCCGACTCGACACGCGCCGTCACCGGCGCGCCGCCGCCGGCCGTGTAGAAGCGTGGAAAGCTGCTCGTCCTCCAGCCGAGCACCGGCACGGCAAGGGTCTCGAGCACCTCGGCCGTCGCGTCGACGTCGAGGACGGACTTCGCGCCCGAGCAGACGACGAGGGCTTCCGTCCGAGCGAGCTCGGCGAGGTCGGCGGAGACGTCGAGCCGCTCGGCGTACGCGCGATGCACGCCGCCGATCCCGCCGGTCGCCATGAACCCGATGCCCACCGTCCGGCAGACCGCGAGCGTCCCGCCGACGGTCGTGGCCGCGAGCGTCCCCGCCGTCACGCAGGCCGCGAGATCTCGGGGTCCGGCCTTGCGGGCGTCCGGGGAGCTCGCGAAGCGCTCGAGCTCCTCGTCGCCCAGGCCGACGCGGATCGTCCCGTCGACGACGCCGATCGTCGCCGGGACGGCACCCGTCTCGCGGACGCGCGCCTCGGCCTCGCGCGCGACCTCGGCGCCGGCGCCGTCGGGAAACCCGTGTGAGACGAGCGCTGTCTCGAGTGCGACGACCGGCCTGCGAGCCTCGAGCGCGCCGGCGATCTCCTGGTGCACGCGGACGGGGTCGGCCACGCCGCCGAGCCTAGCCGAGCCGCTCGGCGCGGCTACGATTCGAGCGTGGATCCGGAACGGCGCCGAACGCGGTTTCGCTCGTTCGTCATCGGCGGGCTGCTGGGAAGCGTCGCCGGCGTCGCCGCGGCCGGGCGGGTGCGCATGCGCCGTGACGCCGTCGAACGCCAGACGCCTGTCGGGTTGTCGGCGTTCGAGCAGGCTCCTTGCTTTCTCGAGCTCGTCGAGAGCGAGCGCCAACCGCGGCGCTGACGTGGCACTCGCGGCAGGCGAGTGCCGACGCGGCCGGTGTCGCTGCTACGATTTTCCTGTCCGCAAACTCGCGGTTTTTTCGCTTATTCATGCCGATATACGAGTATCGCTGCCCCAACGGCCACACGTTCGAGCTCTTCCAGCGGATGAGCGATCCGTCCCCGGACGCGTGCGAGGTGTGCGGGGCGAGCCCAGTCGCGAAGGTTCTCTATCCCGCCGCGATCCACTTCAAGGGCTCCGGGTTCTATGCCACCGACTACGGGCGCAAGAGCCGGAAGCGGGACGAGAAGAGCGCCGACGGCGCTTCCGCGGACGGGAAGCCGGCCGAGAAGTCCGACGACAAGCCGAAGAAAGAAGCCGCCGGCGCGTGATCGGCGCAGGCGCTCCCGCCTAACCCTTCCCGACGAAGCAGCCGGGGCCGAAGAGCGGGTTGTCCGGCGGCGGCGGCTGCGGCGCCGTCTGGCCCGTGACCATGGCGACGACGGAGACGTTCTCCTCCGTCCCCTCGATCGCCGACCCGTCCGAGCTGAGCGTGCCGCCGAGCCGGCAGCGAAGCACGTTGTCCGAGGGTGTGCGGAACTTCACCCACCCGAGCGCGAGCAGCTCGTTGGTGGAGAGGTCGGTCGCGAGCGGCTTCACGAGATCGTCGCCGATGAACGGCATGCGGAGGAACCCGCTCGGGCTCACCACCTTGTCGGCGATCGCCTGCACGACTTGTTGCTGCCTGCGGCCGCGCGAGATGTCGGAGTCGTGCGGATTGGCGAGGTTCTTGCGCACGCGTGCGTAGACGAGCGCTCGGTGGCCGTCCATCTCCTGCTCGCCCTTCTTGAAGCGCCAGCCCTTCCAGCGCTGGCACTTGCTACGCGGGAACGGGCAGTCGAAGCGCGAGAGGATCCGCTCGGGGACGTCGATCGTGACCCCGCCGAGGGCGTCGACGATGTCCGCGAAGTTACGGAAGTCGACCACGGCCACGTGGTTGACGGGCAGTCCCGTGAGGTGGGCAACGGTGCGGATCGCGAGCGCGGGCCCGCCGTAGGCGAAGGCCGCGTTGATCTTGTCGGTGCCGTGACCCGGGATGTCGACGCGGAGATCGCGTGGGATGAACAGGTAGACGATGCGGTGATCGCTTGGATCGACGCGGATCAGCTGGATCGCATCGGACCGGTTGGCACCCGTGTTGCGCCCCTCGCCCGGGCCCTTGTCGCTCCCGAGCACGAGCAGGTCGCTGGGGCCCCCGAGGATCGAATGGCGCGGGTCGGCGAGAGCTGCCTTTGCGCTTCCGGGCAGCCGCTTGTTCGCCGCTTTGACGCCGCTCCGGACGGCCAGATAGCCGAGGAGCGTCCAGACGATCGCGAGGAGGACGAGTCCTAGCACGACGAGCAGCGCGATCCGGCGCCAGTTGCGCGGTGCCCGGGACCCCCGCGCGGGCTGCGCCGGCGCACCCTTCTTCGGCGCCTTCTGCTTCCCGTCGACCGAGAGCGGCCGGATCGGCCCCTTGATCCGACCCCCGCGATAGACCCGGTACGGCTTGTCCTTCTCCGCCACGGCGACCGGTTATGGTAGCCGCGCGGAGAGAGCCGAAACGTGGCGGGCGAGCGGGTCATCGGCGTCGACCTCGGTGGGACGAAGCTCCTCGCCGGCGTCGTCGGCCGGGACGGCCGCATCCTCGAGCGAGACGAGCGTTCCACCGACGTCTCGAGCCAGGAAGCTCTCCTCCGGGACCTCGAGCAGCTCGTCGCAGACCTCGTTCGGGCGCACGACGCAGCCGCCGTCGGCGTCGGGGTGCCGTCGCTGATCGACCAGCGGGCGGGCCGGGCCGTCTCGTCCGTGAACATCCCGCTCGAGGGCGTCGACCTCCGGGACGACCTCGCCGGTCGCCTCGGCGTCCCGGTCGGCATCGACAACGACGCGAACGCCGCCACGCTCGCCGAGCACCGGTTCGGAGCCGGCCGTGGCACGGACCACATGCTCCTGCTCACGATCGGAACAGGTGTGGGAGGAGGGCTGATCCTGGACGGGCGAATCTACCGGGGCTGGTCGGGCGCCGGCGGGGAGCTCGGCCACGTGACGATCGACGAGAACGGGCCTCCCTGTCAGGGAACCTGCCCCGGTGTCGGGCATCTCGAGGCGCTCGCATCCGGCACCGCGGTGACGAAGCGTGCGCGGGTCGTCGCCGAAGAGCGCCCCGACGGCGACCTCGGCCGGCTCGCCGCGGCGAACAGCGAGATCGACGGCCGTGCGATCGTCGAGCTCGCCCAGGCGGGCCCGGGCGATGCGCGTGAGGTCGTCGAGGAGGCGGGGCGGCACCTAGGGACCGGCATCGCGACCTACGTCAACGTCTTCAACCCGCAGCGCATCGTGGTCGGCGGCGGGTTCGCGATCGGTGCGGGGGAGCTGCTCCTCGAGCCCGCGCGCACGGTCGTCGCGCGGCGGGCCCTCGCGCCGTCCCGAGACCAGGTGACGATCGTCGCCGCAGAGCTCGGGCCGGAGGCGGGCCTCGTAGGCGCGGGGCTCGTCGGCTTCGAGGCGTTCGCCGCGGGGTCCTGAGGCGGTCTCGTGCCGCTCGTCGTCTGCCCGACGCCGATCGGAAACCTCGAGGACGTGACGCTTCGCGTCCTGCACGAGCTCGCCGCGGCCGACGTCGTGCTCTGCGAGGACACTCGCCGTACGCAGATCCTGCTCCGACGGCACGGCGTCCACGCGAAGCTCGAGAGCTTCCACCGCCACAACGAGGCGGCGCGGACGGAGGCGGTGCTCGAGCGCCTCGCCGCCGGAGACCGGATCGCGCTCGCCAGCGACGCCGGCCTTCCGGGCGTGAACGACCCGGGTGCCGGACTCGTCCGCGCGACGATCGAGCGCGGGTTGGAGGTGACGGTTCTCCCGGGGCCGTCTGCGGTCGAGACGGCGCTCGTCGCAAGCGGCCTCATCGGCGCCCGCTACACGTTCGTCGGCTACCTCCCGCGCCGGCGCGGCGACCTCGAGGATCTGTGGGCCGAGCTCTCGACGACTCGCTGGGCCGTCGTCGCCTTCGAATCGCCTCGCCGGCTCCCGGCCAGCCTCGCGAGTCTCGCCGAGGCCGAGCCGGAGCGGCCCGTCGCCGTCTGCCGCGAGCTGACCAAGCGCTTCGAGGAGATCGTTCGAGGCTCGGCCGCCGAGCTCGCCGAGCGCTTCCGGGAGCCGCCGAAGGGCGAGATCACGCTCGTGATCGGCGGAGCGTCGGACCGCCGGTCGTCGGAGGGCGAGCCCGAGGCCGTGGCCGCCGTCCGCGAACTCGTCGAGGCAGGTCTTCCCCGCCGCCGCGCCGCAGACGTCGTCGCCCGCCTCACCGGTGTGGCGAAGAACCGGCTCTACGACGCCTCGCTTTGAGTAGGAGGGTTTTCGCGAGCACCATTCCGCCAAGCCCTCTTAGGATCCAGCGGGTGGGAGAAGCACGCGAGCGAATCCTCGTCGCGGTCGCGTGGCCGTACGCGAACGGCCCGCGCCACATCGGTCACGTGGCCGGCTTCGGCGTCCCCTCGGACATCTTCGCCCGCTACCACAGGCTGCGCGGCAACGAGGTCCTGATGGTCAGCGGCACCGACGAGCACGGGACGCCCGTGATGGTCGCCGCCGACCGTGAGGGCGTCTCGCCGCGCGAGCTCGCCGACCACCAGAACCGGCTGATCCGGGAGGACCTGCGGAACCTCGGCCTCTCCTACGACCTCTTCACGCGCACGACGACACGCAACCACTACCGGGTCGTCCGGGACGTGTTCAAGACGCTGTACGACAAGGGGTTCATCGTCGAACGGGAGACGCTGGGCGCGTTCTCCGCGACCACGGGTCACACGCTGCCCGACCGCTACATCGAGGGCACGTGCCCGCACTGCGGCTATCCGGAGGCCCGCGGCGACCAGTGCGACAACTGCGGCCGCCAGCTCGATCCGACGGATCTCGTCGACCCTCGCTCGCGAGTCGACGGGGAGCCGCCCGTCTTCCGCGAGACGAAGCATCTCTTCCTCGACCTTCCGGCCTTCCGCGACCGCCTGGCCGAGTGGATCGAGCACCAGGCGCACTGGCGGCCGAACGTCCGCCGCTTCTCGCTGAACCTCGTCCAGGAGTTGAGGCCGCGCGCGATCACGCGCGACCTCGACTGGGGCGTCCCGATCCCGGTCGAGGGCTACGACGGCGGCGACGACAAGCGCATCTACGTCTGGTTCGACGCGGTGACGGGCTACCTCTCGGCGAGCGTCGAATGGGCGCTGAACCGAGGCACGCCGGATGCCTGGCGCGACTGGTGGCAGAACCCGGACTCGCGCCACTACTACTTCATGGGCAAGGACAACATCGTGTTCCATTCGGTCATCTGGCCGAGCATGCTTCTCGGCTACGCCTCCGGCGGCGAGCTCGGGGCGGGCAAGGGCGACCTCGAGCTTCCGTACGACATCGTCTCGAGCGAGTTCCTGACGATGGAGGGCCGGAAGTTCTCCTCCAGCCGCGGGGTCGTCATCTACGTGCACGAATTTCTCGAGCGCTACGACCCCGACCCGCTCCGGTACTTCCTCACGATTGCCGGGCCCGAGCAGCAGGACACCGATTTCACGTGGTCGGAGTTCGTCCGCCGCAACAACGACGAGCTCGTCGCGACGTGGGGGAACCTCGTCAACCGCACGCTCACGAGCGCCCACCGGAACTTCGGCTCCGTCCCCGAGCCGGGCGATCTCCAGGAGGGGGACGAGCGCCTGCTCCGTGAGATCGCCGCCGGGTTCGAGTCCGTCGGCACGGAGATCGAGGCGGCGCGGTTCAAGTCCGGGCTCGGCGAGGCGATGCGGCTCGCGTCGGTCGTCAACCAGTACGTCTCCGACCAGGCTCCCTGGGCGACGATCGAGTCCGACCGGGCGCGCACGGCTTCCGTGCTCTACACGGCGCTGCGAGCCGTCGACTCGCTCAAGATCATCTTCGCGCCCTTCCTGCCGTTCAGCTCGCAGGCGGTGCACGAGCTCCTCGGCTATGACGGCTACATCGCCGGACCCCTCGAGTTCCGGACGGAGACGGAGGAGGACGGGTCGGCACACGAGGTCCTGACCGGCGACTACGGGTCGTGGACGGGGTCGTGGTCGCCGAGCGAGCTTCCGGCCGGCCAGGAGCTCAGCGAGCCCAGGCCGCTCTTCGCCAAGCTCGATCCGGAGCGCGTGGTGGCCGACGAGCTCGCGCGGATGGAGCGGGCTGCCGCGGCAGCTTGATCGACACGCACGCGCACCTCGACGCCCTCGGAGAGGAGCCCGGCGCGGTGCTCGCACGGGCCCGCGCGGCGGGCGTCGAGCGCGTCGTCGCGATCGGCACGGGGATCTCGTCCGGCCGGGCGGCGCTCGCCGTCGCGGATCGCGAGCCCGGAGTATTCGCCTCGCTCGGACTGCATCCGCACGACGCCGGAGACGTCGACGACGGCGACCTCGACGAGCTGCGCGAGCTCCTCGAGCATCCGCGTGCCGTGGCGGTCGGCGAGACCGGTCTCGACTACTTCCGGGACTACTCGCCCCGAGACCGCCAGAGTCAGGTTTTCCGCGCCCAGGCGACGCTCGCCGCGGAGCTCGACCGCGCGCTGGTCGTCCACACGCGCGCCGCCGACGGCGACACCGTCGCGATCCTCGACGGGCTACCGGATGAAGCTCGCGTCGTGCTCCACTGCTTCTCGTCGACCGGGCTCCTCGCTCCCGCGCTCGAGCGCGGCTGGTACGTCTCGTTCGCGGGAAACGTGACGTACCCGCGAGCCGCCGACCTCCGGACGGCGGCCGCCCACGTGCCGTCCGAGCGTATCCTCGCCGAGACAGACAGCCCGTATCTCGCGCCCCAACCCGTGCGCGGCCGCCCGAACGAGCCGGCGCACGTCGTGCACACGCTCGCGGTTCTCGCCGAGGCAAGGGGGGAGGGCGTGCGGGAGCTCGAGGCACGGATCGACGCGAACGCGACGCGGGCGTTCGGTCTTCCGTGAGCGTCCGGCCGAAGCGCGAGCTGGGACAGCACTGGCTCGTCGACGAGAACATCCTGCGCGTCGCCGGCCGTCTCGCCGACCTCGACAGGAGGGACGTCGTGCTCGAGGTGGGACCGGGTCTCGGCGTTCTGACGGCCTTCCTCGCCGAGCGCGTCGCCCTCGTGCACGCGGTCGAGCTCGACCGCTCGCTCGAGCCGGAGCTCGCCGGCCGCTTCGGCGGACAGGAGAACGTGCGGCTCCTCTTCGGCGACGCCCTCGCCCTGCCGCTGCACGAACTCGATCCGCCGCCGAACAAGCTGGTCGCGAACCTGCCGTATCAGGTCGCAACCCCGCTCGTCGCGGAGAGCCTCGGCGGCCTCCCGACCGTCGATCGCTGGGCCGTCATGGTCCAGCGCGAGGCGGCCGACCGCTTCTTCGCCGCTCCGGGGACGAAGGCCTACGGCGCCGTGTCGGTTCTCATCCAGCTGACGGCCGAGCGGACGGGCTTCCATCCGGTCTCGCGCACGGTGTTCCGCCCGCCGCCGAACGTCGATTCCGCACTCGTCGGCTTCCGCCGGACGCGGGTCTGGGGCGACGAGCTCGAGCGGATCAGGGCCGTCGTGCAGGGCGCCTTCGCCCATCGGCGGAAGACGCTCGCGAACTCGCTCCAGCTCTCCGGCTTCCGCGGGGCGGCCGACGCAGTTGCGAGGCTCGGGCTCCCGGACGCCGTGCGGGCGGAAGCGCTCGTCCCCGCCGATTTCCTGCGGCTCGTGGATGCCCTGTGAGGCTCGTCCCGGTTCCGGCGAAGATCAACCTCGCGCTCGTCGTCGGCCCGCGCCGGGAAGACGGCCTGCACCCCGTATCGACCGTTCTCCAGCGCGTCGACCTCTGCGACTGGATCGGCGTCGAGACCTCGCGCCGGCTCCGCCTCGACGGATTCAGGGGCGACACGCTCGTCCGGTCGGCGCTCGCGCGGCTCGCCGAGGCAGCGGGCGTCGAGGCGCGCTGGCGCGTCCGGCTCGTGAAGCGGATTCCGCTCGCCGCCGGGCTGGGTGGCGGAAGCGCCGACGCCGCGGCCGCGCTCCGGCTCGCCAACGATCTCCTCCCGGACCCGCTCGCGGCCGGCGAGCTTCGGGAAGTCGCCGCCGAGATCGGGGCCGACGTGCCGTTCTTCCTCGAGCCGGGGACCAAGCTCGCCGAGGGCGCCGGAGAGCTGCTCGAACCGCTCGACCTTCCGCAGGACTTCTGGGTCGTCGTCGCGCTCCCCTGGGGAACGTCGAAGCGGTCGACGGCGGACGTCTACGAGCGCTTCGACGACCTGGGCGGAGGTGCCGATTTCGACTCGCGGCGAGAGGCGCTCCGCCGAGCGGTGCGCGCGTGCCGTCGCCCGCGTGAGCTCGCCGCGCTTCCGGCCAACGATCTCCTCGAGCCCGCCGGCAGGCCGGCCCTCGTCGACGAGCTGCTCTCGGCAGGAGCCTTCCGCGCCGACGTGAGCGGGTCCGGTCCGGCCGTGTACGCGCTCTTCCACCGGCGCGACGAGGCGCGAGCGGCCCTTCGGCGGTCGCATCCGGCCCGGGGCTGGGTCGTGCCGGCGGTCTGGTAGCGTCGCCCGGGTGAGCGAGCTTCCGTCGGCCGCGCGCGGGCCGGCGCCCGGACTCCGCTGGTTTCGCGGCCGTTCGCTCCGGATCGCGTTGCTCGTCGGCGTGATCGAGGCCTCGCTCGTCGTCCTGAACGTGGTCGGGTGGTTCGTCGTCGTCCTGGTCGCCGCGGCCGTGTGGGCGCTCTACCTCTACCTGCGGCGACGCCTCGCGCCCGGACCGGCCCGCGAACTCGCGTGGCTCGCCGCCGTCTCGCAGGTCGTACCCGTGCTCGTCCCGGTTCTCGTCGGCGTCGTGAAGGTCGTCGCGCTCACGCTCTTCGTCCTCTTCGCGCTCGTGCTCGTCGTCGTCCTCGCGCTCGATCGGCGCTAGCCTTGCGCCGTTGGGGCGTAGCCAAGTGGTAAGGCAGCGGGTTTTGGTCCCGTGACCGGAGGTTCGAATCCTCCCGCCCCAGCCATTACTCTCCGCCTCCGGTGACCCGCTCTCTCGCAGCCGTCGTGATGGCCGCCGGCCAGGGGACGCGCATGCGGTCCTCTTCTCCGAAGCACCTGCACCCGCTGCTCGGGCGGCCTCTGGTCGCCTGGGCCGTGGAGGCGGCGCGCTCGCTCGCTCCGTCGCCCCTCGTCGTGGTCACCTCGCCCGAATCCCGGGAAGCGCTCGCCGAGACGCTCGGCGGCGGTGTCACGCTCGCAGTCCAGCCCGATCCCCGTGGGACGGGCGACGCCGTCGCGACTGCTCGCGACGCGCTCGACGGCTTCGACGGCGACATCCTCGTCCTGTCCGGCGACGCACCCCTCCTCACGCCGGACGAGCTCAGGGGCCTCCTCGACACGCATCGCGGCGAAGGGGCGGCCGTCACGCTCCTCACGTTCGAGCCGCTTCGCCCGCTCCCGTACGGCCGCGTCCTCCGGGACGAGGACGGGCACGTTCGCCGAATCGTCGAGGAGGGAGACGCCTCGGAAGACGAGCGGGCGATTCGCGAGTTGAACTCCTCGACCTACGTCTTCGGCGCCGGCGCCCTCTGGGAGGCGCTCGATCGCGTCGAGCCCGACAACTCGCAGGGCGAGCTCTACCTCACCGACGCCGTGAGCCACCTCGTCGAGGCCGGCCAGCCCGCCGCGGCTTACCGAGCGCAGGATCCGACCGTCGGCGAGGGCGTGAACACCCGTGTCGACCTCGCGCTCGCCGCGCGCGTGCTCCGGTCGCGGATCGTCCGCGAGCACATGCTGGCCGGAGTGACGATCGTCGATCCCGAGACGACCTGGGTCGAGGCCTCGGTCGAGATCGAGCAGGACGTCGTCGTCCACCCCTTTACGGTCCTGCAGGGGCGGACCGTCCTGCGCGCAGGCGCGGAGGTCGGACCGCACGCGGTCGTCGAGGCTGCCGAGGTCGGACGAGGAGCGCGCGTGGGCCCGTTCTGCTACCTGCGGCCGGGAACCGTGTTGGCCGACGATGCCCGCGCGGGCACCTTCGTCGAGATCAAGAACGCGACCGTGGGGGCCGCGGCGAAGGTCCCTCACCTGTCGTACGTCGGCGACGCGGACATCGGCGCCGGCACGAATATCGCGGCCGGGAACATCATGGCGAACTACCCGCACGAGTCGGGGAAATCCAAGCAGCGGACGAAGATCGGGCGAAACGTCAGGACGGGGGTCCACAATTCGTTTGTTGCGCCCGTCGAGGTCGGCGACGATGCTTGGATTGGTGCAGGATCTGCGATCACCGAAGACGTGCCGCCGCGGGCGCTTGCGATCGCGCGCGCGCGCCAGGTGAACAAAGAGAACTACCGTGACCGAAATCGAGACGACTGAGCTGGAAGCCCCGGCCCTTCCTGGGCTGGAGACCGTCGAGCCGCCCCATCCCACCGGGGAGCGCGGGCGCTGGATCGAGCGCGGGCCGTCCGGCAAGCTCATGCTCTTCTCCGGCCGCTCGAACCGCGACCTCGCCCAGGCGATCGCGGACACGCTGAACATCGAGCTCGGCGACGTCGAGCTGAAGACCTTCGCCAACGGCGAGGCCTACTGCCGCTACCACGAGTCGATCCGCGGTTCCGACGTCTTCATCGTCCAGTCGCCGCACGGTCGCGCCGTGAACGACCACCTGATGGAGCTCCTGATCATGATCGACGCCGCGCGGCTCGCCTCCGCGAACCGCATCACGGCCGTGATGCCCTGGTACCCGTACTCGCGGCAGGACAAGAAGTCGGCGCCGCGGGAGCCGATCACGGCGAAGCTCGTCGCAGGCTTCCTCGAGAGCGCGGGCGCCGACCGTGTCCTGACGATGGACCTGCACGCGGGCCAGATCCAGGGCTTCTTCAACATCCCCGTCGACCACATGACCGCCCTTCCGCTCTTCGCCAACTACTTCCGGGACCGCGGCTTCTCGGGCCCGGGCGTCGTGGCGGTCTCGCCGGATCCCGGCCGTGCGAAGACCGCGCGCCGGTTCGCGGAGCTCCTCGAGGGCGACCTGGCGATCCTCAACAAGACGCGGCCTGAGCAGGACCGGGCTGCGGTCACAGACGTGATCGGGCACGTCAAGGGCAAGGTCGCCGTCATGACCGACGATCTCGTCGTCACGGGCGGCACGCTGATCGCCGGGGCGGAGGCGCTTCTCGCGGCCGGCGCCAAGTGCGTCTACGCGTGCGCGACCCATGCGCTCGTCCCCGAGCACGCGATGAAGAGGCTCGCTGACAGCGACCTCGAGCAGATCGTCCTCACCGACACCGTCCCCGTCGACCGCCTCAACGCGCCGGCGAACCTCATCATCCTCCCCGTCTCGCACCTGCTCGCCGACACGATCCGCAACGTATTCTCCGACGAGTCGGTCTCGGGCCTCTTTCCGGGCGGAAATCAGCTCTTCTGAGCGCGCAGGGCTTGCGCGATCGGCGCGCATCCCCCTAAATGAGTACGGGGAGTCCCCCGAACAGGGCACACGGGAGAGCGACATGCGCATGGACCCGAACACGCACGCTTACGTCGTCGCGACGGCGTTTCTCACCGCGCTCTTCTTCGCGCTCGGGGCGTGGCTCCCGGTCGGGCTCCTCCTGCACGCCGTTCTCGGCGCGATTTAGAGAACTCGTCTTGGAATGACCGCTCGTCGCTCGGCGGCTCAGTACGTCGTTTGCTGAGACCGGTTCCCGGGCGTCGGTACACTGGTCGGCCGTATGGCCGGCGAGCGAGTGCGGTTGAAGGTGGAGGCGCGCGAGCACGGGGGAAGCCCCGAGGCGCGTCGGCTGCGCGCGCGCGGGCTCGTTCCCGGGGTCCTGTACGGGAACGGCAAGAAGGCGAGCGCCTTCTGCGTCGAGGAGCGCGAGCTTCGTCGCGCGCTGACGGGCGACCACGGCCTGCATGCGATCCTGGACGTCGTCCTCGACGGCGACCAGAAGCTGCACCACGCCGTGCTCAAGGACTACCAGCTCGACCCCAGGCGTGCCCGGTTGCTCCACATCGACTTGCAGGAGGTCCGGCTCGACCAGGCCATCCATGCGCAGGTCGTCGTCGAGCTCGAGGGCGAGCCCGCGGGCGTGACGCTCGGCGGCGTCCTGACTCAGCTGACGCGCGAGGTGAACGTCGAGGCGCTCCCCATGGAGGTCCCGGAGCGCCTGACGCTCGACGTGTCGCATCTCGAGATCGGGGACAACGCGCGCGTCAGCGATCTCGTCGCCCCTGAGGGGGTCAAGCTCCTCGACGATCCGGAGACGGTTCTCGCGGCCGTCGGCCAACCGACCCGCGTCGAGGAGCCCGAGGAGGAAGTCTCCGAGGAAGAGCTCGAGGAGGGAGCCGAGGGCGAGGTGCCCGAGGAGGAGCGCCCCGAGGGCGCCGCGGACGAGCCGGCGGAGCCGGACGCGGACGCCGCGGGCGAGCCCGGAACAGTCGAGGACTAGGGCCGCTCGCCTGTGCGCCGCCTCTTTCGTCGAGGCGAAGGCGCTTCGACGCTCGATCTTCTCATCGCCGGCCTGGGGAACCCGGGACCGGAGTACGCCGCTCACCGCCACAACGTCGGGTTCATGGTGTGCGACGAGCTGGCGCGTCGGCAAGGAGCCTCGTTCCGGAGCAAGTTCTCGGGCCAGCTCGGCGAGACGCGGCTCGACGGGCGACGGATCGCGCTCCTGAAACCCGAGACGTTCATGAACGAGTCGGGCCGCTCGGTCGCGGCGGCAGCGCGCTTCTTCAAGGTGGAGCCGGGAGCGCTTCTCGTCGTCCACGACGAGGTCGACCTCGAGCCGGGGCGGCTGCAGGCGCGCGCCGGCGGCGGCCTCGCGGGGCACAACGGCCTGCGCTCGATTGCGCAGGCGCTCGGGTCACGCGAGTTCCTCCGGCTGAGGGTCGGGGTCGGTCGGCCCGGGCGCGGCGATCCGCGGCCCGTCTCGGACTTCGTCCTCTCGCGCTTTGCCGAGGACGAGGACGTCGAGGCGCTCGTCGCGCGCGCGGCGGACGCCGCCGAGACCGTCGTGCACGACGGGCTGGAGGAGGCGCAGCGGCGCTTCAACGAACGCGTCTGAGCTCGGCGCACGAGTCGGCACGGTCCGGTCACCACACGCGCGCAATTACGACTTAGGCTGAAACCGGAGGGAGGCCCGCGGCGGCCCCGGGCCGTTCGAGCCCTTCCGGGACATGGCCCTCGTCGATTCGAACGCGGATGAAGAGGCCGTCGCCGAGCCTGCCGTACTCGACGCGCATCGCGGCGGTCGGAACGCCGTCGAGAGCCTCGGCGTTCGCCGCCCGCCAGCGCTCGAATTCCTCGGCCGCCCGGGGTGGATCGAACGACGCGACGAGCGTCGGGCGCTTGCCGATGTCGAGCAGCTCGCCGGGCACGGCCCCACTGTATGCGCGAGCTACGATCTCGTCCGGCGGAAACCGGTTTTCCGCCTTTCGCCATGGACCGACCGACCGTCGCGGATCCGCCCGTCCTGAGCGTGCTCGCGCGCGAGCTCGCCGAGAGCGAGCGCCTGCGCGCGTTCGTCCACTCGCCCGCGCCTGCGCGGGTCTCGGAGCCGCTGCTCCCGCTCTTCCTCGCGGCTGTCTGGCTCGCCCGCGAGAAGGCGACCGTCTGCGTCCTCCCCGAGGACGGCGATGCCCGCGAGGCGGCCGACGCGGCGGCCTGGTTTCTCGGCGAGGAGAGAGTCGGGCTCTTCGCATCGCGGGGCGTCCGCTGGGAGACGGGCCTGCGGCCTCCTCCGCACCTCGTCGGCGAGCGTGCACGCGCGCTCGACGTGCTCGCGCCGGGCGGGCTCGTCTGCGCCTCGGCGCTCGGCCTGGCCGAAGGCGCGCCGCCTGCAGAGACGCGTCCGGCCCCGCTCGCCGTGGCCGTCGGAGACGAGCCGGGCGCGGACGAGCTCGTCGAGCGGCTGGCGCTCAGCGGGTACGAGCGCGTCGAGCGCGTCGAGGAGCGCGGGCAGTTCGCCGTACGCGGCGGCATCGTCGACGTGTTCCCATCGACCGGCCGCGAGCCGCTTCGGCTCGAGCTCTTCGGGGACGAGATCGAGTCGATCCGAGCCTTTTCGGCGTTCACCCAACGGGCGCTCCGGGGCGTCGACCAGGCGATCGTCTACCCGGCTGCCGAACGACGGCTCGACCTCGCCGAGCCGATCGTGCTCGAAGAGGGCGAGCCGGCTCCGCGGCCGGACGACCTCGTCTCCCCGCTTCCGACGCCCGATCTCGTCTGGCGGGCGGGAGAGGTCAGGGACGTCGCCAGCGAGGAGCTCGGCATCGACGTCGACCTCGCGGACGCGGTCGAGCTCGACGAGCTACCCCGGGGTCAGGGTCACATGTTCGACGCGCAGCGGCCTGCGGTCGCAGCTCGTGGGCTCTCCGAGGCGGAGCGCGACCTGGCCGGCTTCGTCCGCGGAGGGAACCGCGTCGTCGTCACCTTCGCGCACCGCGGGGAGGCGCTTCGCACCCAGAACCTCCTGCGCAGGATCGAGGCGAGGCTGCTCGAGCCCGGGGAGGAGCTGCCCGCTGAGTCCGAGCTCGTGTTCGCGGTCGCGCCGGCACGCCGCGGGCTCGTCGTGCGCGACCTCGGCGTCGTGCTGCTTCCGGACACGCAGGTCTTCCGCAAGCGGCCCCCGCGCGCCGACGTTCGTCTGGGACGCGCGCTCCAGAGCTTCGCCGACCTCCGTACCGGTGACCACGTCGTCCACGAGGACCACGGCGTGGGGAAGCTGCTCGGGTTCGAGACGAAGACGGTTGCGGGCGTCACGCGCGACTACCTCTTCCTCGGATTTCGCGGCGACGACCGCCTCTACGTGCCGCACGAGCAGATCGGCAAGGTGTCGCGGTACGTGGGCGCGGACGCCCACGCGCCGGCCCTCTCGAAGCTCGGGGGCAAGGCGTGGCAGCTGATCAAGACCCGCGCCCGCGCGGGCGCCCGCGAGCTGGCCGGCGAGCTGCTCGCCCTCTACGCGCAGCGCCAGCGCGCGGCCGGTCTCGCGTACGAGCTCGAGAACGACCTGCTCGAGCAGCTCGAAGCGAGCTTTCCGTACGAGGAGACGCCCGACCAGCAGCGGGCGATCGAGGCGGTGAAGGAAGACCTCGAGTCGTCGCGTCCGATGGACCGACTCGTCTGCGGCGACGTGGGGTTCGGCAAGACGGAAGTCGGCGTCCGAGCGGCCTTCGCCGCCGCCGTGAACGGCAAGCAGACGCTCCTCCTCGCGCCGACGACGATCCTCGCCCAGCAGCACTGGAATACGTTCCGCGAGCGCTTCCGCGACTTCCCGGTCACCGTCGAGATGGTCTCGCGCTTCCGCAGGCCCACGGAGGTGAAGCGGGTGCTCGCGGCCTTCGCCGCGGGCGAGGTCGACGTCCTGATCGGCACGCACCGCGTGCTCTCCCGCGACGTCGTGCCGAAGCAGCTCGGGCTGGTGGTCGTCGACGAGGAGCAGCGCTTCGGGGTGGCCCAGAAGGAGCTGCTGCGCCAGCTGCGCCTGGAGGTGGACGTGCTCGCGCTGACGGCGACGCCCATCCCGCGGACGCTGCACATGTCGCTCGCCGGTCTGCGCGACATCAGCGTCATCGAGACGCCGCCACAGGGCCGCCGGCCGATCCGCACACACGTCGGCGAGTACGACGAGGAGATCCTCGCGCTCGCCCTGCGCCGCGAGGGGGAGCGCGCGGGCCAGGCGTTCTACCTGCACAACCGCGTGGAGACGATCGACGAGGCGGCCGAGCACCTGCGCCAGCTCGTCCCGGAACTGCGCTACCTCGTCGTGCACGGCCAACTCCCCGAGCGGGAGCTCGAGCAGCGCATGCTCTCCTTCCTCGCCGGTGAGGCGGACGTGCTCGTCTCGACGACGATCATCGAGTCCGGCCTCGACATCCCGCAGGCGAACACCCTCGTGGTCGAGCGTGCGGACGCGCTCGGGCTGGCTCAGCTGTACCAGATCCGCGGCCGCGTCGGGCGCAGCGACGTGACGGCGCACGCCTACCTCTTCTATCCCGACTCGCAGGAGCTCTCGCCCGAGGCGCGCGCCCGACTCGCGGCCCTCGCCGATCACACGGAGCTCGGGGCCGGGTTCTCGATCGCGATGCGCGACCTCGAGATCCGGGGCGCCGGCGATCTCCTCGGCGCCGAGCAGTCGGGACACGTCGCGGCGATCGGCTTCGAGCTCTACGTCGAGCTTCTCGGCGAGGCGGTCGCAGAGCTCGCCGGCACACGGCGCGCCATCGCCAGACCGGTGCGGGTCGACGCTCAGGTCGACGCCTACGTGCCGCCGCCGTATATCGCGTCCGAGGCGGAGAAGATCGACCTCCACCGCCGGCTCGCCCTTTCGGAATCCGAGGACGAGCTGCGCGAGCTCGAGGCGGCGGTCGAGGACCGCTTCGGCCCCCCACCCGAGCCGGTGGCGAACCTCTTCGCGATCCAAGAGGCGAAGCTGAAGCTCGCCCGGCTCGGCGCCGACTACTTCGTCTACAGGGGCGGTCGTGCGACCGTGGGGCCGCTCGTCCTCGGCTCCGAGGAGCTGCGAGCGCTGCGGCGAGCGCGCGACACCGCGGTCTACTCGACGGCGAAGAAAGAAGTCTCCCTCCGGAGCGGTGCCTTCAAGGAAGGACTCGAGCTGGTCGATGCTATCCTCGAGCTTCGGGTCGCCGCGTAGCGCCGGACTCCCTCTGATGCCCTTCCTGTTGCGAAAGACCGCCCTCCTGCTCTGTGCGCTCGCGCTCGTGCTCACGGCTGCCGCCTGCGGCGGCGGGAGCGGGAAGAAGACGTCGGCCGACGTGCCGGCAAACGCGATCGCCGTCGTCGGCGACCAGTCGGTCACGAAGCAGCAGTTCCAGGAGCTGATCGACCGGGCGAAGAAGAACTACGAGCTCCAGAAGAAGACCTTCCCCAAGCCCGGGACGCGGGAGTACAACGATCTGAAGAACCAGGCGGTCGTCTACCTCGTCCAGAAGGCCGAGTACGAGCAGGAAGCGCAATCGCTCGGCGTCGAGGTGACGGACGCCCAGGTCGAAAAGCGCCTCGCGGACATCAAGAAGTCGCAGTACGGCGGGAGCGACGCGAAGCTCGCCGCCGACCTGAAGAAGAACGGGCTCACCCTTGCGCAGGCGAAGGATCTCCTGCGCTACAGGCTGATCCAGGAGGCGATCTACAAGAAGGTGAGCGAGAACGCCGCGAAGGTCTCGGACGCCGAGGTCACGAAGTACTACGAGCAGAACAAATCGCAGTTCGAGCAGCCAGCGACGCGCCAGGTCAGGCACATCCTCGTGAAAGAGAAGCCGCTCGCGGACGACCTCTACAAGCGGCTGAAGAGCGGTGCCAGCTTCAAGGACCTCGCGAAGCGCTACTCCAAGGATCCGGGGACGAAGGCCGTAGGCGGGAAGTACACGGCGACGAGCGGCCAGGACGCGCCCGAGTTCGACAAGGTCGCGTTCGCGCTCGAGACCGGGGAGATCTCGAAGCCCGTGAAGACGCAGTTCGGGTGGCACATCATCGAGGCGCTCGGCGACGTGAATCGCGCCAAGGCGACGCCGCTCGAGGACGTGAAGCAGTCGATCCGCCAGCAGCTCGTCTCCCAGAAGCGCTCCAACGCCCTGAGCATGTGGCAGAAGGGCCTCGACCGCCGCTACAAGGACCGCATCGCCTACGCGGTCGGCTACAAGCCGCCGAAGGCGGCCACCGTCCAGCCGCAGTGAGCGGCGTGGGCGCCGACGGCCTCGCCCACGCGCTCGCCGACCTGCAGGAACTTGCCGCGCGACTGCGCAGCGACTGCCCCTGGGACCGCGAGCAGAACGAGCGGACGATCGTCCCGCACACCGTCGAAGAGGCCTACGAGGTGGCCGACGCCGCGCTGGCCGGCGACGACGCGAAGCTCGTGGACGAGCTCGGAGATCTCCTCTTCCAGACGTTCTTCCTCTCGCTCCTGCTCGAGGAGCGCGGAGCCGGGAACCTCGAGCAGGTCGCGCGAACGATCGAGGCGAAGCTCATTCGCCGGCACCCGCACGTCTTCGGCGGGCCCGAGCTCGAGACCGCCGGCGCCGTGCGGAGCCAGTGGGAGCGCCTGAAGACCGAGCAGGAGGAGCGCGAAGGGATCTTCCACCACGTGCCGGACTCGCTTCCGGGCCTCCTGCTCGCGCAGAAGGTGCAGCGGCGCGCAGCCGCCGTCGGCTTCGAGTATCCGGATGTCGAGCGCGCGCTCGCCGACCTCGACGACGAGGTGCGCGAGCTCCGCACCGAGCCGGTCGCCGAGGAGCTCGGCGACGTCCTCTTCGCCGCCGTCAACGTGGCGAGGCACCTCGGCGCGGACCCGGAGCTCGAGATCCGGCGCGCGACGCAGCGCTTCCTCGAGCGCGTCGAGGAGGCGGAGCGGCTGGCCCGGGCCGAGGGGCGCGATTTTTCCCGCCTCGACCTCGACGAGCAGGACGCGTACTACGATCGCGCGAAGGAGAGGCTGTGACCGCGGGTTCCGCTGCGATCGAGGCAGTGCACGCCCGCCAGGTGCTCGACTCGCGCGGAAACCCGACCGTCGAGGTCGAGGTCCGGCTGGACGACGGAGCGCTCGGGCGGGCGATCGTCCCTTCCGGAGCGTCGACGGGCGCACACGAGGCCGTCGAGCTTCGTGACGGCGGCGCCGAGTACGGCGGAAAGGCCGTGTCGAGGGCGGTCTCGAACGTCGAAGTCGAGATCGCCGGAAACCTCGCCGGGCTCGACGCCACGGAGCAGCGACGAGTCGACGAGACGCTGCTCGAGCTCGACGGCACGCCGAACAAGGGCCGCCTCGGCGCGAACGCGATCCTCGGATGCTCCCTCGCCGTCGCGAAGGCTGCGGCCGTGCACGCCGGCATGTCCCTGTTTCGCTGGGTCGGCGGGGACGAGGCGCACGTTCTGCCCGTCCCGATGCTGAACGTGATCAACGGCGGTGCGCACGCGCAGAACTCGCTCGACCTGCAGGAGTTCATGGTCGTTCCGGCCGGGGCGAGCAGCTTTCCGGAGGGGCTGCGGATCGGCGTCGAGGTCTTCCACGCGCTCAAGGCGTTGCTGCACGAACGCGGGCTCGGCACGGGTGTCGGCGACGAGGGTGGCTTCGCTCCGGATCTCGGCTCGAGCGAGGAGGCGATCGAGGCGATCCTCGAGGCAGCCGACCGAGCCGGCCACGCCGACCGGGTGGCGATCGCCCTCGATCCCGCAGCGACCGAGCTCTGGACCGGCGACGTGTATCGCCTCGAGGGTCGGGAGCTCGACCGCGAGGGGATGGCGTCGTTCTGGGAGGACCTCTGCGCACGCTATCCGATCGTCTCGGTCGAGGATCCGCTCGCCGAGGACGAGTGGGCCGAGTGGAGCTCGCTCACCGAGCGCCTCGGCGAACGCGTCCAGCTCGTCGGCGACGACCTCTTCGTGACGAACCGTGAACGGCTTGCGCGGGGAATCGACGAGGCGGCGGCGAACGCCGTCCTGGTGAAGGTGAATCAAATCGGGACGCTCACCGAGACGCTCGACGCGATCGAGCTGGCGCGGTCGGCCGGCTACGCCGCCGTGATGTCGCATCGCTCCGGCGAGACCGAGGACACGACGATCGCCGATCTCGCGGTCGCGACGGGCGTCGGCCAGATCAAGACGGGAGCGCCGTCGAGGTCGGACCGGGTCGCCAAGTACAACCAGTTGCTGCGGATCGACGAGGAGCTCGGCTCGGGCGCGTCGTATCCGGGCTGGGACGCGTTCCCGCGCTACGCCGGGCGGCGCGCCGAGGTCGGATGACCGTCGGGGAGCGCAGGACGAAGATCGTCGGCACGATCGGGCCGGCGTCGTCCTCGCCGGAGGCGATCGACCGCCTCGTCGAGGCGGGCCTCGACGTCGCGCGCCTGAACTTCTCGCACGGCAGCCACGCGGACCACGCGCGCGGCGTCGAGATCGTGCGCGCGGCGCAGGAGCGCGCCCGCCGCCCCCTGGCGCTCGTCGCCGACCTCCAGGGCCCGAAGGTCCGCGTCGGGGATCTCTCCGCTCCGGTGCAGCTGAGCGCGGGCCAGGACGTCGTCGTGGCCGGCGAGGGAGGCGGCCAGGCCGGTGACCTCCCGATCAGCCCGGCCGTCCTGACGGAAGTGCTCGAGCCGGGGAACGAACTCCTGATCGACGACGGTCTCGTCCGGCTCCGCGTCGACGAGGTAAACGGGAGCCGTGCCCGCTGTGCGGTTCTCGTCGGCGGGCCGGTCGGCTCGCACAAGGGCGTGAACGCCCCGGGGGTCCCGCTCCCGGTGCCGTCGCTCACGGAGAAGGACCTCGCGGATCTCGACTTCGCGCTCGGCCTCGGCGTCGACTACGTCGCGCTCTCGTTCGTCCGCACCGCAGACGACTGCCGGCAGCTGCGGCAGCGGCTGCAGGACGCAGGCTCGAACGCCCTCGTGATCGCGAAGATCGAGAAAGCCGAAGCGCTGGACTGCCTCGAGGAGATCATCGACGCCGCCGACGCGGTCATGGTCGCGCGGGGCGACCTCGGCGTGGAGGTCGGGCCGGCGGCCGTGCCCCTGCTCCAGAAGCGCATCATCCGGATGGCTCTCGCCCGCGCTCGGCCGGCGATCACGGCGACGCAGATGCTCGAGTCGATGCTCCACCACGCCGAGCCCACGCGCGCCGAGGCGAGCGACGTCGCGAACGCGATCCTGGACGGCACGTCGGCGCTCATGCTCTCCGGCGAGACGGCGATCGGCGAGTATCCGGTCGAGGCCGTCTCGACGATGCACCGGATCGCCGTCGCGGTCGAGCCGACGCTCCGGCCGCGCCACGGCCTCTCGCGGACCTCCGAGCGCGGAGGCTACCCGACGGTCGGCGAGGCGATGTCGAACGCAGCCTGCGATATCGCCGAGGTGTTACAGGCCGCCGCGCTTCTCGTCCCCACGTACACCGGCCGGACGGCCTCGGCCGTCGCTCGCCACCGCCCGCGGCGGCCGATCATCGCCGTCTCGCACAAGAGCTACGCGGCGCAGCAGCTCGCGCTCGAGTGGGGCGTCGTGCCCGTCGAGATCCCGGAGGCGCGTGACGTCGAGGATCTCTGGGCCAGGACGGTCGAGGCCGCGCGTCTGACCGGGATCGTCGCGCCCGGCGACCGGGTCGTCTCGACCGGCGGGTCGGCCGTCAACGTGCCGGGCGCTACGAATCTGATCAAGGTCGAGACTGCGTAAGCCCTGACTTGGAAGGAGGAGGGCGTTCGCGGGCGAAAAGCGGCCTTCCATGCGCCGTCGACGCCCCGCTCGTTCGACTCTCGTCCTCCGCTGGGCCGCGGTTCTCGGCCTCCTCGCGATCGCGCTCGCGTACGTGCACCCCGTTCGGGCCTACCTTCACGCCCGGGACGTCGTCGCCGCGCGCCGCGTCGAGGTGAGCAAGCTCGAGCGCGAGAAGCGCGCGCTCGAGGGCCGTCTCGCGCGGGCGAGCACGGACGCCTTCGTGCTGCGCCAGGCCCGTAGGCTCGGCCTCGTGCGGCCCGGCGAGCGGCTCTACATCGTGAGGGGCGCCAAGAGAGCGGGGCTACGATGATCTGGTGGACGATGCGGCGGTGGTTTCCTGGCAGCTTGGCCGACCTGCGCGGCCGTTCCGGCGCGTGGCAGTCCGCTGTCCGTACGGCTATCCGGCCGTCACCGAACAAGGCCCGTTCGATCACGAAGGCGCCCCGTTCCCGACGACGTACTACCTGACCTGCCCCTGGCTCGTCGCGGCGCTCGCCCGCCGTGAAGCCGAGGGCGGCGGGCGCGGGGGGGGCGCGCGGATCGCCCCCCATCCGGCAC